>Ga0233437_1004708_pt1 | contig 15735 bp, 15 predicted proteins | sample SI_122_August201_FD_182714 | JGI IMG/M metagenome (GOLD analysis project Ga0233437, IMG submission 182714) | Seawater microbial communities from Saanich Inlet, British Columbia, Canada - SI_122_August2016_200_MG | ecosystem: Environmental > Aquatic > Marine > Inlet | place: Canada: British... | reverse complement strand
GGCCATCCCGGCAGCCCCCGAAGTGACCGAGCCACCTGCTCCCGCCGAACCGGCACCAGCTGTTGCCGATAGTGCTGCCGATATCGTCGTTCGCGCCAAATCCGACAGTTGGATACAGGTTCGCGACGGCGTCGCCCGCCGTCTTCTGGTGACACGCCTTTTGCGCGCCGGTGACAGTTACCGCGTTCCCGACAGGCCGGGCCTGTCGCTTTTGACCGGAAATGCCGGAGCGTTGGAAATTCTGGTCGGTGGCAAGGCCGTAGCTCCTATTGGCGGTGTTGGCGCGGTGCGCCGGAACGTGGCGCTCGACGCCGAACGTCTGCGGTCCGGCACGGCGGTGCTTGATTGATCCGGCGACCAAGGGTTTCCATATAGCTTTGAAATGGTTTACCACCTGATCGGTGGCGCCACCGGTGGCGCGCCCAATTGACGAAAGACACGCGGAATGCCCGCAGGAACATTTCAAATCACCCGCCGGAAAAGCGTTCCGGTAAAAGTCGGCTCGGTAATCATCGGCGGTGACGCGCCGATTGTGGTTCAATCCATGACCAACACCGACACCGCCGACGTCGATGGAACCACGGCTCAGGTCGCGGCGCTGGCCCAGGCGGGTTCTGAAATCGTTCGCATTACAGTGGACCGCGCGGAATCGGCGGCTGCCGTACCGCGCATTCGGGATCGACTGGCGGCAATGGGGCTGGACGTTCCGCTGGTTGGTGATTTCCATTACGTCGGACACAAACTGTTGGCGGACCACCCCGATTGCGCCGAAGCCCTCGCCAAGTACCGGATCAATCCGGGAAATGTCGGTTTTCGCGAAAAGCGTGACAGCCGCTATTCGGCTATGATCGAAACCGCCCTGAAATATGACCGGCCGGTGCGCATCGGCGTCAACTGGGGCAGCCTGGATCAGGAACAACTGTCCCGGCGGATGGATGAAAACGCGCGCTTGGCTCAACCGAAAGACCTGGCCGAAATCACCCGCGAAGCGCTCGTCGCCTCGGCGGTGGACAGCGCAGCCCGGGCCGAAGAGTTAGGACTGGGGCGCGACAAAATCGTACTTTCGTGCAAGGTCAGCGACGTACAGAGCCTGATCGACGTTTACCGGGATTTAGCCGCACACGGCGATTACGCGCTGCATCTGGGCCTGACCGAAGCGGGTATGGGATCGAAGGGCATCGTCGCCTCAAGTGCGGCGATGGCGGTGCTTTTGCAAGAAGGGATCGGCGACACCATCCGCGTATCCCTGACCCCCGAACCGGGCGGCGACCGCACGCGCGAGGTCATCGTCGCCCAGGAAATCCTGCAAACCATGGGCTTTCGCTCATTTGCGCCGTTGGTAACGTCATGTCCGGGATGCGGGCGGACGACCAGCACCGTTTTCCAGGAATTGGCCGATAGTATCCAGACCCATGTACGCGCGCGCATGCCCGAATGGCGTGAGCTTTACCCCGGCGCCGAAACCATGAACTTGGCGGTCATGGGCTGTATCGTGAACGGTCCCGGCGAAAGCAAACACGCCGATATCGGCATTAGCCTGCCGGGAATCGGCGAGGACCCCGTCGCACCGGTTTATGTGGACGGTCGCAAGACGGTAACGCTTCGGGGTTCGAAAATCGCCGAGGAATTTCAGGAAATCGTCGAGATTTATGTAAAAAAGCGCTATGGAACAGCTAACTCGTAGCGAGAAGTAAACGGACCAAGGAAGAAATGGCCTCTCTGAAGCCGGTACGCGGCACCCACGACCTGTTAGACGACGATATCCTGCGCCACCGCCATGTCGAACAAACGGCGTTCGCGGTCGCTTCGCGCTATGGATATTCGGAAATTGTCACCCCGATCTTTGAATCGACCGAGGTTTTCGCGCGCACCCTGGGTGATACCTCCGATATCGTCACCAAGGAAATGTATACTTTCGAGGACAAGGGCAAGGAACGCATCACCCTTCGCCCCGAAGGTACAGCGGGTGTGGCCCGGGCATTCATTTCGGGCGGACTGGCACAAAAGCTACCGCTTAAATTGTTTTATCGCGGCCCCATGTTTCGCTACGAACGCCCGCAAAAGGGCCGCCAGCGGCAATTCAATCAGATCGGAGCCGAGCTTCTGGGTGTGCCCGGCGCGCAAGCCGATGTCGAGATCATTGCGCTGGGCGCGCAGATTCTGGATGAACTGGGCCTCAGCGAACATGTGGTTTGCGAGTTGAACAGCCTCGGCGATGCCGAAAGCCGAAATGCCTATCGGACACGCCTTGTCGAATATCTAGAAGGCCAGAATTTGTCGGAAGACAGCCGAGAAAGGCTGCACCGCAATCCGTTACGAATCCTCGATTCGAAGGACGAAAAAGATAAAGCAATCGTTGCCGATGCGCCTTTGATGTCGGACAGCCTGAATGACGAATCGCGCCGTTTTTTCGATGACCTGCTGAATGGGTTGGAAATTGCGGGGGTAAAGTACACGCTCAACCCCCGCATGGTGCGCGGGCTGGATTATTATTGTCATTCGGCCTTTGAATTCACGACCACCGCCCTGGGTGCCCAAGGAACGGTGCTGGGCGGCGGACGCTACGACGGTCTGGTCAAGCAAATGGGCGGACCGGCGACGCCGGGCATCGGCTGGGCGGCGGGTGTGGAGCGGCTGGCCATGCTGGTCGAGGGCGGCCTCGAAAAGGAGCGCCCCGTCGTTATCATTCCTGTCGGAGCCGAGGCTGCAGATACCGCGCTGGCGATTACCCAGCAATTGCGCCGCGCCGGTTTTGCGGTTGATCTCGGGTTTAGCGGGAACCTGGGAAAGCGAATGAAGCGCGCAAACGCCGCGAACGCCTGCGCCACGGTCATCTTGGGCGAAGACGAAATCGCACGCCAGGCGGCCACGGTGCGCGACATGGACTCCGGTGAGCAGGCCGAGGTGCCTCTGACGGCTTTGGAGACACACCTCGACCGCTTCCGCTAGGCAGGCCGCATGGCGGCAGAACCTTCCCCCACCAAGCGCGCAATCATTGTCGGCGCCAACCATAGGTCCGGTTCGCTGGCCTTGCGCGACCGTTTGTTCATCGAGGACCCGGCGGTAGGGCCGTTTTTTGATCGCTTGCGCGCCGAAGGCGTCGACGAGGCCCTGGTGTTGTCGACGTGTGATCGGGTCGAGGTTCAGGCCGCCCATACCGAGCGTGACGTTGCCGTTCGCGCTGTAACGGCGGCGCTGGCCGGACATGCGGGCATGGACCCGGCGGAACTGGCGGGCAGCCTTTACGTTTATTGGGACACGGACGCCGTTCGCCATATTTTCAGCGTCACCGCGTCGCTCGACAGCCAGGTGGTCGGCGAGCCGCAGGTGCTGGGTCAGGTCAAGGCGTGTCACCGCATGGCGCGCTCGGCCGATATGGTCGGAGCTACACTGGAGCCCCTGCTGCAAGCGGCTTACGGGGCAGCCAAGCGGGTGCGTACGCAAACCGCCATCGGCGAACGTCCGGTCTCCATCGCCGCCGCCGCCGTTCAGTTGGCGAGAGATCTTCATGGCGATCTTTCACGCTGTACGGGCCTGTTGATCGGGGCCGGCGAAATGGGTGAACTGGTGGCCGGTGAAATGCTGGCCGGCGGCGTCACCGCTCTTACCGTTATACATCCGACCGAGGCCCGGGCCCAGGCGGCAGCGCGAAGCATGGATTGCCACTTCGCCGCCTATGACGACATGCCGCGCCTTCTGGCGGAAGCGGATGTGACGGTCGCTGCATTGGGCCGCCACAAGCATGTCCTTAGCTCCGACATGGTATCGGCTGCTTTGCGCGGTCGTCGCCGCAAGCCGGTGTTTTTGATCGATACGGGAATTCCCGGCGATGTGGAGCCTGCGGTCAACCGGCTGGATGGCGCTTTTCTGTACGATCTGAACGATCTGGAACAGGTCGCTCTCGAAGGGCTGGCCAACCGCGAAGCCGAGGCCAAGGCGGCATGGAAAATTGTCGACGCCGAGGCGGCGGCGTACCTGCATGGCCGGGCGGAGCGTGCCGCCGTCCCCGCTTTGACGAACCTGCGGACCTACTTCGAGGACGTTCGAACGAGAACGCTGGAAGAATCGCCCGACAACGCCGAGCGGGCAACGCGGCTATTGGTCAACCGGTTGCTTCACGGTCCATCGCGGGCCATGCGCGATATCGCCTCACAGCAATCGGCCACAGAGCTTGAAGATGCGGAACAGGCGCTCAATCACCTGTTCGGCCTTGACGATGAAACGAAAGGATAAGGGCAAGTGAGTCTCGACGAAAAACTGGATCGCGTGGTTGCCCGATTTGACGAACTGGGTGCGTTGATGGCCAGCCCGGACACCGCCGGATCGGCGGATTTCGCCCGTATGTCCAAGGAATATTCCGATCTTGGCCCGGTGGTGGAATGTATTTCCCAGGTGCGAAAGGCACGCGAAGAAATGGCCGAACTGGAGGCCATGGCGGCGGACCCGGACAGCGATGCCGAAATGCGCGAACTGGCCGAGGCCGAATCGCGGGACATCAAGGAGCGGCTTCCCGAGATGGAGCGACAACTCCAAGTCATGTTACTGCCCAAGGATGAAGCCGATGCGAAAAACGCCATCCTCGAACTTCGCGCCGGCACCGGCGGCGAGGAAGCGGCGTTGTTTGCGGCCAACCTTTTCAGAATGTATCAACGCTATGCCGAAGAACGCGGCTGGAAGTTTGAGCTGATGCATGTGAGCGAAACGGGCATCGGCGGATACAAGGAAGCCGCCGTTTCTGTTTCGGGACGCAACGTCTTCGCCAAGTTGAAGTACGAAAGCGGTGTTCATCGCGTCCAGCGCGTGCCGGAGACCGAATCGAGCGGGCGCATCCATACCTCGGCAGCCACCGTCGCCGTTCTTCCCGAAGCCGAAGAGGTGGATGTTCAAATTGCCGACAAGGATCTTCGCATAGACGTTTTCAGGGCCAGTGGCCCTGGCGGACAATCGGTCAACACCACCGACAGCGCCGTTCGCATCACCCATATTCCCAGCGGCATCGTGGTTTCCCAACAGGACGAAAAATCGCAGCACAAAAACAAGGCCAAGGCCATGCGGGTTCTGCGCTCCCGAATTTACGAAGCCGAACGCGCCAAGGTCGATGCCGAACGTTCGGCCGCCAGGCGCGGGCAGGTCGGATCGGGGGATCGCTCCGAGCGAATTCGCACCTACAACTTCCCGCAGGGGCGCGTCACCGACCATCGCATCAACCTGACCCTGCACAAACTGGACCGGGTGATGGACGGCGATCTCGACGAAATCGTTGAGGCGTTGACGGCGGAGGATCAGGCATCGCGTCTGTCCGAAGTCGATTGAGCCAAAGCCTCATCCTCGGAGATATGTTCGACGACGCCGTGCGGACGCTGAAAGCGGCTGGGATAGATGGCGCGCGTTTGGATGCCCGCGTGCTTGCGGGCGTGGCGTTTGGCCTGGATGCGGCCCAGGTGCTGACCCGACGCGACCATCAAATGGATGCGGAACAGGCTGACAGGTTTTCGCAACTGGTGGCGCGGCGGGCCGCCCGTGAACCCATGGCCCATATTCTGGGGATGCGCGAATTCTGGAGTCTGTCCTTCGATGTCACCGCCGACACCTTAATCCCGCGCCCCGATACCGAAACCCTGGTTCTGGCGGCGTTGGACTGGGCGAAAGGGCGTGATGGCAAACTTCGGGTGCTTGATCTGGGAACCGGAACCGGGTGCATCCTGCTGGCGCTATTGAGCGAATGGTCAGACGCCTGCGGCATTGGCGTCGATATCAACCCGGGGGCCGTGGAAGTGGCGCAGGCCAATGCGCAAAAACTCGACTTGGGTGGGCGCACGGAATTTATCGAGGGCAACTGGGCAGCGGGCCTGGAGCATAAGTTCGACGTGATTGTCGCCAACCCGCCATATATCCCCGAGGAAGATGTGGCCGGGCTTGACCCCGAGGTTTCGCAATTCGAACCCACGGGCGCGCTTGCCGGCGGACCCGACGGCCTGGACGCCTACCGCATCATCGCCCCGCAAATAGCCGCCCTGCTTGATGATCACGGCGCGGCTTTCATTGAAATCGGATATGGCCAATCAGATGCAGTGACGGAAATCGTTCGGTCCGCTTCGATGGATGTCGCCCAAACCCATCGCGATCTAGGCGGCATCGTGCGCTGTCTGACCCTCAAGCACGGAATTAAACCGGATTGTTGAAAAAAAGAGTTGGAATAAGCGGAAAACCTGACTACGTTGGCTTCCGCAGGTGGTCTATAGGGCCACGGGGGTTCGAGCCACGAGGCCGAACCGGTTTCCACTCCAAACACGCTGTTGCCGATTGTGTTTTCGGCCGACGGTCGCGCGCATCGTGGTGCTCTGCACTGTGATGCATTGACTGGGCGTAATTTGGGATATGGTTGTGCAACCAAAAAAATAGGCATGATGAAACATTCGAGTGGCCCCAGACGTGGGCGTCCCCGCGGTAACGGTAAACGGTTTTCCTCGGGTAAACATGGCGGTGGCGATAATTCCGGTTCCGACGCGAAAATCCGCGGATCGGCGCAACAGGTTCACGAGAAGTACCTCGCGCTGGCACGTGACGCGGTTTCAGCTGGCGATAGAATCGGAGCGGAGAATTTTTTCCAGTTCGCCGATCACTATTACCGGGTCTTTAACGCATCCAACGCAAACGCCAATTCCGGCGGTGGCAATGGCGGCAATGGCCGTGGCGATCGCAACGACAAAATTCCGCCGCCACCGGCTTCCGCTGCCGCTCAGATCGTGATCGACGAAACCGGTGCCAGTGTCCCGGTTTCTCGCAACGCTGAACGCGCAGCCGCCGAGTCTGATGCGCAGGCCGATACCCCGGCCCCAAAAACCCAACCGGTCGCCGAAGCCCAACCGGTCCCACCCGCTTCCCAGGCCGCAGAACTGGCCGAAGCCCTGGCCAAGGCCGGACCGGATGAAGCGCAAGCTGCCGACCAGGCAGCCCAAACCGATGAGGCGCCCGAGCGCACTCGCCGCAGCCCTCTTCGGACGGGCGCCAAGCGAACCACCCGGGGCCGCCCGCGCAAAGTCGCCGAAGCAGAGGGCTCAGAACAGCCGGAATCGCCGGAAGTCAAACCGGTTCGCCGCCGCGTGCGCAGGACCGTCGCGCCGAAAAAACCGGACGAAGCCACTCCCGATTCCACGTAAACGAAGCCTTCGATCCGAAGGACACTACCCGACTATGATTTCGTCGCCGGCGGCCACCGTACCGCCGGCGATTATCGTTGCGAACACCCCCATATCGGTGTGGCCGTAGCCGCGTTTCAGGGCCATGGGAATATTCATGTCGCGCGCACCGGTTCCCGGATTGACGTCGGTGGCCGGGCATCGTTGGATGCGCTTGTCGATGCGTAGTCGAACCGACCCGACGGCCACTTCACGGTCCACCCAATCAAACTCGGCCCACGGTTCCAGACCACTTACCAAAAGGTTCCCGCGAAAGCGAAACGGATCGACGGGTGCGCCGACAATGCGTTCCAGATCAATCACGCTTGCCGTGTTGATAATGGAAACAAACTTTTCGCGACGGTCCGAAAACATGTGGCCAGGGGCCTGAACCAGCCGGGGCTTGCCGGGCGGGGTGCCTTTCATAAAAGCGGCGAAAAAATCCTCGATCAGGGCGCGCCCCACCGGCGTCGTGATGTTCCCCCGCTTCACCGTTTTTGCATTGCGGCGGATTTCCAGAACTCCCTCGGCCTCGTCAAAAATCGTCTGCAGGCTCGCCAGCCGCTCGTCTCGCATGAGCATCAGAAATTTCTTCTTGGGAAGCCATTCGGGCTCTGCCGGATCAAATCCCGCGCCGGCCAAAGCCAGCGCAAACCGCCGATCGCCCGGCACCCCTTCACCCGGAACCAGTTCAACCCGATCCAACTCCTCGGCGCTCAACCCCTTGACCGGGTAACGGCAGATTTTGTCGATTTTCATCCGCAAACCCCGCGAAAACGCCCTTCGATTCAAAATAACAATCTGATTTTAAAGGAAAACCACCCCTTCGGGCACGAAAATGTATTCGCATGAAGGTAAATCTAGGGATTTCCTATCCATCCCCAACCGTTCTAGAATCAGAGCATGCGAATATGATGGTGGCAAGGGCTTAGCATGACTGAGGGTTCCTGTGTGGCGCTGGGACTGATGAGTGGAACGTCGATGGATGGGATCGACGCGGCGCTCCTGCGTTCCGACGGGGAACGGATTTTGGAAATCGGGCCGACGCTCGCGGTTTCCTACGATGCGGATTTTCGCGATCAGTTGCGGGGAGTTATCGGCGAACAAACAGCGAAGGATGTTGACGGTGTCGCCGCCGAACTAACCCTGCGCCATGCCGCCGCCGTTCGCCAGCTTCTTGAAATCAGCGGCGACGGCTTTCCCCGCCCTGAGTTGATCGGCTTTCACGGCCACACGGTTTTTCATCGACCGGAAGCCGGAATTACCCACCAGATCGGCGACGGCACATTGTTGGCCGCTGAAACGGGCATTCCGGTGGTTGCCGATTTTCGGTCGATGGATGTCGCGGCCGGGGGTGAAGGCGCGCCGTTGGCGCCGCTGTTTCATACGGCCCTTTCGGCGGACCTGGAAAAACCGCTCGCCGTTCTGAACGTCGGCGGTGTCGCCAATGTGACGTGGATCGGCCAAGGCGGCGAGGTTCTGGCTTTCGATACCGGACCGGGCAACGCCATGATCGACGACTGGGTGAAGGCCGCGACGGGTCTGCCGATGGATCGGGGAGGACAGCTGGCGCGCAGCGGATGGGTCAACTCGGACGCCTTGCAACAATTGATGAACAACGATTACTTCGGTCGACGGCCACCCAAGTCATTGGATCGAAACGATTTTTCCATGCAGGACGTCGCGGCCCTTTCGCCCGCCGACGGTGCGGCAACCCTTAGCGCCTTTAGCGCCACAGCGGTGGCCAAGGCCGCCGAGTTCTTTCCCTCGCCGGCGAAAAGGTGGCTGGTGTGCGGCGGCGGACGTCACAACGCAACGCTTATGCACATGTTCGAAGAAGGCTTGCGAGCACCCGTGGATCCCGTTGAGGCCGTGGGCTGGGACGGCGATTTCCTTGAGGCCCAGGCGTTCGCTTTTCTCGCCATCCGTTCGGCCAAGGGATTGGCCCTCAGCCTGCCGACGACCACGGGCGTCAGAAGCCCGCAGACGGGCGGAACCCTGTTCCAGCCATAGCGGCCATTGCGGTTCAATTAAGCGACTTTTTCGAGCCACTGATCCAGATAATCAGCGACGTAACCGTTCAGTTCAGGGAGCTGGTCGCCGTAAAAATGATTGGCACCCTTAATGACCCGATAGTCGATGACGATATTCTTTTGGCTTGATAGCTTCTGAACGAGCTTTTCGACCGAGGAAATCGGAACGATATCGTCCGCGTCGCCGTGGATAATGATGCCCGACGACGGACACGGCGCCAGAAAGGAAAAATCCTGGGTGCTGGCCGGCGGGGATACCGAGACAAAGCCGGAAATCTCTGGACGCCGCATCATCAACTGCATGCCGATCCACGCGCCAAACGAATAGCCGGCGATCCAGCATCCGGATGCGTTGGGATTGTGCCCTTGCATCCAGTCAAGCGCCGCGGCGGCGTCGCTAAGCTCGCCCTGGCCGTTATCAAACTTCGCCTGGGAGCGGCCGACGCCGCGGAAATTGAAGCGAAGAACCGAAAATCCACGGCGGACATACGCCTGATACATGCCGTACACCAGCTTGTTGTTCATCGTGCCGCCATGTTGCGGATGCGGATGAAGAACGAGGGCGATCGGCGCATTCGGGTCTTTTGAATGATGGTAACGCCCCTCTAGGCGGCCATCGGGTCCGTTCAGGGTTACTTCAGGCAATTTTCTTTCTCATTCAGGCTCATCACCGTCGTAGCGTGACGAATTTCCCTATTCCGCAGCTTTGACATTCGTTGAAAATCAACGGAAATAATACTGTCAAATCTTGACCGGAATTGTCGGGTTTACTATATAACCGGTGGTTTAGTGGGGGACTGAACGCACCATTTCTTCCACGCAAACGATGCCAAACCGACCAAACCGCCGAAATGTGTGCGCTAGGATATAGAAGAACCGATGATTTTCAAGAGGCTTCGAGCCGACATCGACGCCTATATGGAACGCGACCCGGCAGCGCGCAGCCGGATCGAGGTGGTTCTTTGCTATCCAGGCTTCCAGGCATTGTTGTTTTATCGGGCATCCCGATCCCTTTGGCTGCATGGCTGGCGGCTGTCGGGAAGGTTTGTCTCGCATATCGGTCGGATGTTGACGGGAATCGAAATTCATCCCGGCGCCAGGATCGGCGTTCACTGCGTGATTGACCACGGCTCAGCCGTTGTCATTGGTGAAACTTCGGTAATCGGCGACGACGTCACTTTGTATCAGGGCGTCACCCTTGGTGGAACGTCACCTGCCGTGGAGTCTCGCGCACAGGTTGACACGAAACGTCATCCCACATTGGCTGACGGCGTTATCATCGGATCGGGGGCGCAAATTCTGGGGCCGATTACTGTTGGCGAAGGCGCGCGCGTCGGCGCCAATGCGGTGGTTACGCGCGATATTCCCCGTGGTGTCAGCGCGGCGGGAATTCCCGCTCGCGTGATTTTGCCCCGTGACAAGAAAAAAGCGAAGGACCGCGAATTCGTGGCTTACGGAACGCCGGACGAATTGTTTGATCCGGTTTTGCGCAATATCGACAGCATCCGTGGTCAATTGGCCTTGTTGGCAGGGCGCATCGAAGAGTTGGAAGATCGTCTGGGCCACTACGAAGACCTAAATACCGGTCGTCCCATTGAAAACGGCGAACAAAAACCAGATGTCGATACAAAGACGATTGCAGGCCGGAAAAAAAGAGACGTGGCTTGAGGGTACAATGAAAACGAAGGAGGCGAGGCCGTGAGACTTAGCACGAAGGGCCGCTATGCGGTTATGGCGATGGTCGACCTCGCCAGCTATTGCAAAGGGAAACCCGTCGCTTTGGCCGATATCGCCGAACGACAGGAAATATCGCTTTCCTATCTCGAACAGCTTTTTGGCAAGCTGCGCAAGGGGGGGCTGGTGCGCAGCGTGCGTGGCCCGGGGGGCGGTTATTTGCTGGCGCGCGACGCTAGCGAGACCCGTATTTCCGACGTCATCATGGCCGTCGACGAATTGATCAAGGCGACCCGCTGTACGCCGGGCTCGCCGTCGGGGTGCCATTTGAGCAAAGCCCGCTGCATGACCCATGATCTTTGGGAAGAACTCGGAAACCAGATCTACCTTTATTTAAGCTCGATTACGGTGGAAGATATCGTCGAGCGCCGGGTTCTCGGAACAAGCGGCCTGTTATTCCCGGAAGTTGTTCCGAAATCCGTGGCGCTCGGTTGATCACTGAAGCGCGCAAAATGAAATGAAACCTGCCGTTTATTTAGACTTCAATGCTACTGCACCCATTCGCGACGAAGCCGTGGAGGCCGTTATGGGGGCGTTCCGCACCGGCGGAAACGCGTCGTCCGTTCATGGATTCGGGCGCGCCGCCCGCCGTCTGCTGGAGGATGGGCGCGAACAGGTCGCGGCGCTGGTTGGCGTTTCCGGCGACGATGTCATCTTTACCGGTGGCGGAACCGAGGCCAATAACCTGGCGCTGCTTGGATGCGGTTGCCCGAACGTCATTGTTTCGGCGGTCGAACATCCTTCGGTTCTGGCGGTTTCTACCGGCCATGCCCCGGTTCCCGTCGATGGCGATGGCGTGATTGATCTGGCCGCCTTTGAGGCGCGTCTGGCTGAGGAAAACGGCCCCGCCGTCGTGTCGGTGATGCTTGCCAACAACGAGACGGGCGTATTGCAGCCGGTCGGTAGGGTTAGCGAGATCGCCAAGCGTTACGGCGCTTTGGTGCATTGCGACGCGGTTCAGGCGGCGGGCAAAATCGCCGTTGATATGCGTGCTCTCGGGGTCGATATGCTGTCGTTGGCAGCGCACAAAATTGGCGGCCCCCAAGGGATCGGAGCGCTCATTCTCTCCACTGATTTACCGCTTTCGCCGCAAATTAGAGGCGGCGGGCAGGAGCGCCGCCGTCGGGCCGGAACCGAGAACATCGCCGGCGCCGCCGGGTTCGGTGCGGCTGCAAGTGCGGCCCGGGCCGGCTTAGCCAATTTCGCAAAATTGTCGGGTATGCGCGATCAGTTGGAAGAAGCTGTTCTTTCCGTGGCTGCGGATGCCAAGGTCTTCGGTCAGAAAATGGCGAGGCTTCCCAATACGAGTTGCTTCGCCGTCCCGAATCTTCCCAGTGACACCCAGGTTATGGCTTTGGACATGGAGGGCGTCGCCGTAAGTTCCGGTTCGGCCTGTTCCTCGGGCAAGGTCGAGGCAAGCCACGTTTTGGCGGCCATGGGCGAGCATGAACTGGGCATCAGCACCATCCGTGTCAGCCTTGGCTGGACCAGCGGGTCCGGTGACGTGGATCGTTTCGTCGAGGCCTGGCGCAAGGCGTATCTGCGCAACCGAAAGCAGGCCGGCGCGCCGGAACTGGTCGCGTCATGATGCCTTATTCAAGCGTGGCTGACGAGGTCGCGCAAGCCCCGCAAAATCGTCCCGTCTATTTGGACTATCAAGCAACGACGCCCACCGACCCGCGTGTTCTGGACGCGATGCTGCCCTATTTCACCGAACAGTTCGGCAATCCGCATTCGCGCAATCATTCCGCCGGTTGGCAGGCCGAGGAAGCCGTTGAAAAGGCGCGCAGCCAGGTAGCTTCGCTCATTGGCGCCGATCCGCGCGAGATCGTATTCACGTCGGGAGCGACGGAAGCGGGCAATCTGGCCTTGAAGGGCGCGGCATATTTCCATCGCGGCCGGAAGAACCACAAAGACCACATCGTCACCTGCGTGACCGAGCATAAATGCATCATCGAAACGGTCGCTCAATTGGAACGCGAGGGGTTTCGCGCGACCTTCGTTCCCGTCGGCAAGGGCGGGCTGATCGATCCGCAGGCCGTCGCTGACGCGATCACCGAGCGAACGCTCATTGTGTCGGTCATGGCGGCAAACCACGAAATCGGCGTTCTTCAGCCCCTATCCGAGATCGGCCGCATCTGCCGCGAAAGCGATGTCCTTTTTCATACGGATGCGGCCCAGGCCACGGGAAAGATCCCCCTGGACGTCGGATCAATGGCGCTCGATCTAGTCAGTCTTTCGGCCCACAAGGTTTATGGTCCGATGGGTATCGGCGCCTTGTACGTCCGGCGTCGGCCAAGGGTCCGCATCGCCCCGCTTTTCAGTGGCGGCGGACAGGAGCGTGGCATGCGTTCGGGAACGCTGCCGACACCGCTGTGCGTGGGTTTCGGTGTGGCCGCCGAGATCGCCGCGTGTGAAATGGAACAGGAAGCCGTCCGCCTGCGTCGGCTTCGCGATCGGTTTTTGAGCGCCGTTCAGTCGCACGTTCCGAATGTCCGCATTAACGGGGATATGGAAAACCGGCTTCCCGGAAATCTCAACCTCAGTTTCGTCGGCGTTGAGGGAGAGGGGCTTATGGCGCGCCTGTCGGATATCGCCCTGTCATCGGGCTCGGCGTGCACGTCGGCGGCGCTGGAGCCGTCCTACGTGCTCCATGCCATCGGTGTCGAAGACGAACTTGCGCATAACAGCATCCGCTTCGGATTCGGCCGATTCACGACCGATGACGAAGTCGATTTTGCGGCGCGGCGAATTTCCGAAGAACTGTTGAAATCGTGCGGTTGAGGATCAACACATGCCGAAAATGACATTCTGTTTGCCTGATGGGTCGCGGCGCGAAGTCGATGCCCCGGAAGGGCTTTCGGTAATGGAAATCGCCCATGAATTTGATATCGATATCGAAGGCGCGTGTGATGGATGCCTGGCGTGCTCCACCTGTCACGTTGTCGTCGATCCGGCGTGGATTTCGCGGCTGGCCGATCCGGCCGAAGAGGAAGAGGACTTGCTCAATCTGGTTTTCGGGCTCGAACCGACATCTCGGCTGGGATGCCAGATTCACCTGACCAGCGAACTGGACGGACTGGTCGTCACCCTTCCAGCGGAAACAAAGAACCTACAGATCTGAAATTTGGCCTGAAAACGCTCTAGCGTTTGTTGACCACGACCTTCTGATAAACGCCGCCGAAGAATGATTTCTTCCACCAGCGGTAGGCTTCCGGCTCACCCGCGTATTCCGAAATTTCGTGCTTCCAAAGCGCCTTGGCAAACGGTTCCAGGCGTTCATTCACAAAGTCCAGAATATAGCGAATGGGCTGCAAACGGCTCGGTCGGCCATAGTCGACGAAGACCGCCTTGCCGCCCGGCTTGACGCCGGCAAGCAGCGCGTCAACGATGCTGCGTTTCTTTCCGTCCGGCACCTCGTGCAGAAGGAAGAAGCTGAGAACCATGTCGTAATCATTGTCATGCGGACCCGCCGCATCGGCTTGCCGAATGGTAACCTGCGGCAGGTGCCCGACCTTTTGGCGGGCATGAGCGATCTGGATCGGGGCCACGTCGATGATATCGAGCTGTCCCGTCGGGCCCACAGCGTTGGCAAGTTTATTCACAAAATCGCCGTAGACATGGGCTGCCATCAGAACCTTTTGCCCGGGCATGATTTCCTGGGTTGCCGCGCGCATCAGGCGCCGCGCATTGCCGAAAAGCAACACATCGACAACGAGAGTACGGTCAAGAAGGGCGACGTTCCTGGGATTCAGGTACGCCCAATCGTAAACCTCCGAAAGGTAAGACGGCACGGCAGTCTCCGCTATTGACGCATTCGATTGTTGGGCGCCCAGAGACTCTGCAAGATTTATCTCTTTGGCAACGACCGGGAAGTTCACGGCGGTCTCTCCTCGTTTCTTCTTTGAGCTTGAGTCCAATCAAGCAATTCCGGGGGCCGTTTAAACAGCACCGGCAGCAAAATTAATCAACCGAAAAAATTCAAAAATGAAACCGCCCGCTCCTTGGAGCGTGACGGCGTCTTGCGGCGCTAAATATAGTCATCCGCCGCCGATGATCACGACGCTACAGGCGTTCACATACCACGAACGAAGCCCCGCGCAAACCATTATGGGAGTATGGTTTTTCCGGCGCGATTGGACGCCGGAGTTGTCCCAACCAACGCGAACGCCCGGCACCTCTTGGAAAACCGGGAAAATTACAATCCCGTTCCGTCAATCCACAGGTCGAAAACTTTTTTCGCCGTGGGTTCCAGATGACCCGACCATTGATGCGTGTCGGCGCGCAGTATTTCAGTTGATATGCCTGGCGTGGCCGCGATTTCACAGGCGTGGCCAACAAACCACGCCTCCAATGCCTGTTCGGTCGCCTCAAGATGAAATTGTAGGGCCAGTGCGAATTTGCCAAGGGAAATGGCCTGGTTGGGGCAAGCGTCCGTCCCGGCTAAATGGATGGCACCCTCCGGCAGATCGAAAGTGTCGCCGTGCCAGTGAAGGACCGGCGATTGCCGTTCGGCCAACGGCGCTAAGCATGAATTTGCCGCTGCATCGCTGAAGCGTAACGGGCCCCACCCGATTTCCTTGGTTCCTGACGGATATACGGGCGCACCCAGCGCGCGGGCCATAAGCTGGCAGCCGAGGCAGATCCCGAGGGTTGGCCGTTTTTGGGCGAGGCGTTTTTCGATCAGAGCGATCTCTTGCGTTAAAAACGGATACGCTTGCTCTTCATAAACGCCAATGGGTCCGCCGAGGACGACCACAATTTCCGGGGACAAGGCGTATCCGTTTTTA
>Ga0233437_1004700_pt1 | contig 15750 bp, 9 predicted proteins | sample SI_122_August201_FD_182714 | JGI IMG/M metagenome (GOLD analysis project Ga0233437, IMG submission 182714) | Seawater microbial communities from Saanich Inlet, British Columbia, Canada - SI_122_August2016_200_MG | ecosystem: Environmental > Aquatic > Marine > Inlet | place: Canada: British... | reverse complement strand
TATTTCAAGATCTCGAGAGTATCTTGCTGATTCTACTGGTGCGGGCTTTACTAAAGATCCAAATGCATTGGCAGATGCTTTACAAAAATTAAATGCCGCTAATAAATCTAAACCTATGAAGAATGCCAACCCTGCTACTTCGCATATGTTTATTGTTAATCCACTTTCAGCTAAAGCTGTTCTAACTTTGTTTAGTACTCATCCTCCGGCGAATAAGAGGATTGGTAAGTTGAGAAGTATGTCTATTAGATAGATTTAAGTAATTCTTTTGATATTGATAATTATGCGAAATGATGATATTCCTTATGCTTTTGTTAAAGATTATGTAACTGGAGAGTTTAGAGATGTTATTGGGAGACCAATTCCAAATGTTTTAATGAGAGATTTGCATAGAGGGAGAGAACAAGTAGTTGCTTGGACTCTGATTAGTTATGCTCCTAGAAGGAATCAAAAAGAAGAGGTTTAGATAGAGTGGATGAAATCTATTTGTTCTGCATCCAATCTTAATTCTTTGGTTATTGCTTCGTTTTTTAGAATTCTTTTGTAGAGTGAGAAATTGTTTAGAATATCTTTGGTTGATGTGTGTACTTTTTTAGCTAATTTTGCTGCTATGGCTTTTTTATGTGCGTTTCTTCTGTTTGCCCACCAAATTTTTAATAGTCTTCTGGTTCTTTCGTATTTTGTGAAGCCAGGATAGTAGGTTGATTTTGATAAGGTTATTCCTGCACTAATTAATACTCTTTGGTAGACAAGGTATCTCCAGTATTGTTGTCTTCTAATTCTTCCTCTAAAGACATCTGCTAGTGCTAGTTTTTCATATGCTTTAATTAAGTCTTCTGATTTTTTGTATTCTCTTGGAAGGTTGTGGTCAACCCAGAGGAAAACTTCATCTAGAGATTCATCAGTTCTATCTAGGGCATTCATTGATTTGTAAATGTTATTTTGTTTGAAGATGTTAGTTAGCACATAGAGTAAAGACTCTTCTGCATCTCGGCTTATTAATTCTCCGAGGTCTATTTTATTATTAATTGCTGAATGTGCCTGTAGATCATTTATTGCCGCTCTTAGATCTCCGGAGGCTTTGAGGATTAGTTCATTTAGTTCTTCTTCTGAATGATCTATGTTTTCTTCTTCACAGATTTTTTTCAAGATATTTCTTATGTGATTATTTTGTACTTTATTTAGATCTATTATTGTTGCTAGTTTTTTTATTGATTTTAATTTTGAATCGTAGGCATCGTTTGTGGTTATGATTACTGCGTGCTTTGCCTTTGGAAGTATTGCAGCTATGGCTTGGACTCCCCCTCGGTCGTTTTTGCCGGAAAGTCCATCGATTTCATCTATGAGTATTATTTTCTCTCTATTGAATAGGCTCATTTGTTCTGAGGCACCACCAATTATCTTTTCTATCTGATCTTTGTTTCTTACATCAGAGGCATTAACTTCTAGGATTTCATAGTCTCCTACTTTTGCTAGAGTATGTGCTAATGTGCTTTTACCTATTCCTGGAGGCCCGCTTAAAATTAAAGTTCTTTTATTTTCTACTGCAGTTTTTAGAATTGAGGTTGCTTGTGGATGAGGGATCTCTTCTAGAGAAGATGGTTTGTATTTATCATTCCAGAGTTTCATTTGTTAGGAATTTCAAGAGGTTATTTTTATACTTCTTTTGTATTCTTGCTACTTCTGCCCATTCAGGACCAAAGATTTGTTTATTTTTTTTGATAAATGCTTCTGCCTCTTTTTTTCCATAGACTGATTCCATTACTCTTTGTTGTATTAATAATAAAGGTACGTGAATTCTAAAGTCCCAATCATCGTCTGGATAAGAGTGAGATAGTGGTTTGATTAGGGTTTTTTCGTTTTGACTGAAGATATTGTGAATTAATTCATGGATTAGGATATTTTCTGTTGATTTTAGATTTTTACTTATTCTTAATGTAAGCGGAATTGACATTGCTGGAAAGAACATATTTTTTACAAAGTAACATGTTAAGTTTTTCTTGAATTTTAATCCTGAGAATTTTTCAATTGCTAAGATTATCTTTTTCTCTCTTTGGGTCCATCCGAACTCAAATGTTTTCATGAATCTTTGGACTTCTCTAATTTGCATTAGATCTTGAGTTTTTTTAGACATCTCAGTAAGCATGTCGTCATATATGTTTGAATAATGGAATTCTATTTTCATTTTATTCTTAGTTGAGTGAAGTTTGCCAAGAGCGCTTCAAGTTGTACGAAGTCATCAGAACCTTCTACGATTCTAAACTCAACTTCACCACATTTTTCAATCATTCTTAGTTTTGATTCGTCTGGAACTGGTAATGACCAAACCTCTTTTTGTATTTGTTTGATTATGTCCAAACCTGAAAGTCCGTGTTTAAGCATGCAGTCAAGTAATATTTTCCTTGCATCAATGAAGTCCCCCTCAATTGCCCTTACTAATGATTGCTTTACTTCTACTGCTTCGGCTTCAGAAATAACCTCTTTTATTATTCCTGCAGATACTTCATTTGTTATGGATGCAGATGCCTGAAGTATATTTTCTAATTGTCTTACATCTCCTTTTGAAACTTTATAAAGTTGTTCTTTTGATTCTTCATCAATGGTTAATTTTTCACTTGCTGCAATCATATCTATTATGCCAAAGATTGCATTTTTCTCAAGAGGTTTAAATTTAAAAATTGTACATCTGGACTTAATCGGATCTATTATTTTTGAGGAGAAGTTACAGGATAAAACGAACCTACAGGAGGCAGAATGATTTTCCATGGTTCTTCTTAATGCTTGTTGGGCATCTCTTGTTAATGAGTCGCACTCATCTAGATAGATAATTTTGAATGGTACCTCTTTCAATGATTTGGTTCTTGCGAAATCTTTTACTTTATTTCTTACAACGTCAATACCTCTTTCGTCAGAGGCGTTTAGTTCTAGGAAGTTTGATCTTGCGTCTGGACCGTATAATTCTTTTGCGATAACCCATGAGATTGTAGTTTTTCCAATGCCAGCAGGACCGATTAGGAGTAAGTGGGGCATGTTTTTCTTTTCTATTAACGCCTTTATTCTTTTTACAATGCCATCTTGTCCCTTGATATCTTCGAAGGTTCTTGGCCTATATTTTTCTGTCCATATTGAAGAATTGTTCATAGAATTAGATAGTTGTTCTGGAGTATATAAATATTTGGTGGCTGTTAGAGTTATATTTATAAAGAGAGGTTTGCTACCCTGGAATAACATGTTTGATTTCAAATTAGTTCAAAAGGATGCGCAGGATTATTGGGATAAGATAGATTTACCTTCTAAACTTTTGAAGAAAAATGAGAAGGGTAAAAAGTATTTTTTCTTAGATGGTCCACCCTACGCAAACAATGATCCCCATGTTGGACACATTAGAAATACGGTGTATAAAGATTTATTTATTCGATTAAATTTTATGAAAGGTTATGATGTATTTTTTCAGCCTGGATTTGATACTCACGGATTACCTGTTGAGAATGTGGTTGAGAAGAAATTAGGTTTGAAATCTAAAAAAGATATTTATAAAATGGGCGCTAGTAAGTTTACAGATGAATGTAAAAAAACAGCAATTTTGAATAAAGATGTTTGGTTTGATGTTTATGGGTCTGCGGGATGTGTCTATGCTTGGAAGGCAGATAATCCCTATTTAACTTTTGATAATTCATATTTACAGTCTGCTTGGTGGGCTTTTAAGAAATGCTGGGATAGAGATTTAGTTTATGAGGGTAAGAAGCCAGTATTCTGGTGCCCTAAATGTGAGACTGCTTTGTCTGGCTACGAGGTAACTGATTCATATGCCATGTTATCTGATCCATCCATACTTGTTAAATTTAAAATTAGGGGAAAGGATGAACACTTACTTGTTTTTACAACAACCCCCTGGACTTTAATATCCAATACTGCTATTGCTGCAAAGCCTGACGCTGATTATGTTAAAGTGGACACATTGAATGGCACCTTGATTTTAGCCAAAGAAAGATTAGAGTTACTTACTGAGTTGGAGATGGGCTTTACAATTCTTGAAGAGTTTAAAGGAGAGAAGTTGAAGGGAGTTCATTATGAGCCATTGCTTGATGTTCCTCAGCAGAGGGAGTTGGCTAAGAATGATAAGGCACACAAGGTTTACATGTCAATCCCTATTTTGAAGGAGAGAGTTGCTTCTAAGATTGCGCTTAAGAAAGAAGGTGGAAAAACTTCTGATGTGTTTGAGGATTTTGTAAGTACTGATTCAGGTACAGGTTTGGTTCATACTGTTCCAGGAGCAGGAAAAACAGATAATGAATTTGGTAAAACTTATGGGTTGCCGGAAATTTCTCCGTTGGATTCGGAATGTAAATTTACAGATATGGCTGGAGAGTACGAGGGAAGATTTGTGAAGGATGCAGATAAAGATATTTTGGCCAGATTAGATGGAGAAGATAAATTACTTCATTCAACAATGGCAGAACATAAGTATCCGGTTTGTTGGAGATGTAAGGCTCCTTTGATTTACAAACTTAGTGATCAGTTGTTTATGAAGATTGAGCCACTTAGAGAGAGATTATTAGAATTTAATAAACATGATGTTGGTTGGTTTCCTGAGTTTGCTAGGGAGAGATTTTTAAGTTGGGTTGCCAATGCAGAAGATTGGAATTTCTCAAGGCAGAGGTTCTGGGGTATTCCGATTCCACTTTGGAAATGTGATTGTGGCGAGAGAAAAATTATATCTAATGTTGATGAGCTTAGAGAGAATTCTACTGAAGGAGTTCCAGATGGGTTTGATTTACACAGAGCAAGTGAGATTAAATTAAAATGTGTTTGTGGCAAGGAGATGGAAAGAACTCCAGATATTTTTGATGTCTGGTATGATTCTGGTGTTGCTCCTTTTGCTTCGCTAGGTTATCCCTATACTAATAAAGAATTATTTGAGGAAAGATCTCCAGTTAATTGGATTAATGAGGCACAGGATCAGATTCGAGGGTGGTTCTATTCTCTGGCAGTTATGAGTGCTGCAGTATTTGATAAGCCAGCTTACCAGAATGTTTCAATGACTGGTTGGGTTCTTGACGCTAAAGGCGATAAGATGAGTAAAAGTGTTGGTAATGTTGTCTGGGCAAAAGATGCTGTTGAAAAGCACGGAGCAGACCCAGTCAGGTTATATTATTTAATGGATGTTGCACCATATTCAACTCAGAAATTTAATGAAGAGACATTAACTAAAGAGGTTACAAAAGTTATTAGCACATTATTAAACGTTAGTAGATATATTACTGGCTCTAAATTTAATGCGCTTAGTTTGGTGGACATGAAAGTAGAAGATAGATGGTTATTATCTAAACTTAATACACTGATTAAATTTGTTAGGGAGAATTTAGAGAATTATAATCTTCACCTTGTGGGTAGAGAGATTGCGAATTTTATTCTTAATGATTTGAGTCGGGGATATATTCAATATATTCGAGATAGGCTTAATGAAGAGTCTGTTGTTACGGCGGTTATTGCCGAGTGTTTGTATAAGGTTTCATTATTGATGGCTCCGATTACTCCGTTCGTATCTGAAAGAGTATTCTTAAGATTGAAAGAGAAATTTGGTTATGATTTAGAAAGTGTTCACTTGGGTGCTTATCCTGAAAGCGAAGCTGGATTAATTGATGGAGATTTGGAAAAGAAGTTCATAGTTGCTAAGGGGGTTATTGAAGGAATCTTGGCTGCAAGGGAAGAGGTTGGTCTTGGAATTAGATGGCCATTGAAAGGAGCAAAAGTTAGTTTGTATGTTGATGAAGATGTTTCTGAAATTGAAGAGGTAATTAAGAGACAATGTAATGTTAAAAGTTTAAGTTTTGATAGAATTGAGAAAGGAATTGAATCTGAAGTTAGGGTTGGAACATTCAATGAGGGCTATGTTGTTGTGGATTCTCAAATGACTCCAGAGTTAGAATTAGAAGGGTTTACTAGGGAGGTTGTTAGGAGAATACAGATGCAGAGAAAGAAGGCAGGATGTAAGAAAGATGATAAGGTTAAGGTCTTTGTTGAGGGAGAATTTGATGTTTCTTCCGGTGTAAATGATATTTCTAATAAGACTGGCAGCGAGGTTGAATTTGGTAAAACTACAGAGTTTGATAGTGCTTCAGAATTCAAGATTAAAGGTAAATCTTTTGCAATTTGGCTGAAGAAAAAGTTTTAGAAAAAGTTTTATTAAAATAAATATTACTACTACTTAGTTAACGAGTATTTAAATAAGCTTTATATACTTTTCTATGCCCTTTATAAATACTTATAAGGAGATCATCATATGACTAAACGAGATTTAAAAATTGTTAATATTGTAGCTTCTTCAAGTTTGGGAAAGGATATCCCGTTGATTAAGCTGGCTGAAAAGCTGCCAAATACAGAATATAATCCTGAACAGTTTCCTGGATTAGTTATGAGAATTAAAGAGCCTAAAAGTTCTGCTTTGATTTTCGGATCTGGTAATATTGTATGTACCGGAGCAAGGTCAATGGCTAAGCTTAGGGAGGCTATTAAAGCGATTGTTAAAAACGTAGAGAAGATTGGAATTAAGATTAGTGAAGTACCAAGAGCAAAAGTCCAGAATATTGTAGCCCATGGAAGCATAGGTATGGATTTGAATTTGAATTTTTTAGCAATGGAGTTAGAGAATACAGAATATGAACCTGAACAGTTTCCGGGATTGGTTTACAAATTAGCTGGTACTCGTGCTACTTTCTTGTTGTTTAGTAATGGAAAAATTGTGTGTACTGGAACAAGAAGTGAGCCTAAGCTGATTGAGGCTGTGGATCTATTAATTGAGAAGCTAAAGCAGTTCAAGAAACAATAAAATTTAATCAAAAAACAATAGGTTTTTATACTTCTTTTTTTTAATTGTATTAAAGAGGGACAATGAAAAGATTGGTGATAATTTCATTTTTATTTCTGTTAGCTTTTTCTAGCGCTGGATACTCTGCAGACCTTGATAGTTTTTATGAAAATTTCTCTACTGATTTAGATACTGGCTTTTTTTCAACTGTAGAATATTTTACTGGTTTTGATGTTGTTGGGGGCAAGCAAATATTTAATGCCACTCTTGTTTCAGAATCTGCTGAAAAGTTCGCATTCACCTACACTAAACAAAATGTTTCTGAAAGTGATTTCATTGTTAGTGTATTCATTAATGTTTCAGAGAATAATCTGACAACTGATGCTTGGTGGGAATCGGGTTTAATGTTACATAATGCTTCAAATGGAGTAAATATAGATAGTGATGTTGTTTGTTCTTTAGGAAATGATACTGCAGCAGAGGGAAATTTATATTTTTACAATGAAACTTTTGAGGGAAATGCTAAATCTTCTGTTTTTACAGAGCAAAGTGGAGATTTAACTTTAAGATATAATTCAACTTCAGATGTTTATAATTGTACTTATGGGGATTTAACCTTGTCTAGCGGGGTTACTGGATTGGCTGATAATTTTAGTGTTGGTATTTTTGGAGCAGTTGGAGCTGATAGTTCTGGAACTGCAAATCTGAATGTTTCTTTTGCTGAGTTTCAGTTTACTACTGGTGCAATGAGACATGAGCTTGCGGATTTTTATGAGGAAGTCTGGGATGGTTCTCTTTATGATTTGAAGTGGGCAGAATATCATTCGGATTTTGGAATTCATTCTAGGTTGGCGGGAGGTTCACACTATATTTTACAATCAAATTATTCTGATGATTTAGCTTCGCTTGCAGGAATCTATACAAATCATAACACTCCTGTAGACTTGGACAATTTTACTGCATATGCTTATTTTAATGTTAGTAATAGTTCAGTGGTTCCAGAACTTGGTGGAGAAACATTTACTGGAATAATTTTAACAGATTCAGATTCAGATATGAAAAGTTATGGAGGTGTAGGCTGTGGCGTTCAAAGCTACCGTGGAACTGAGAATATGACTTCTTATATTTCTTTAATTAACAATTCTGGAAATTATTCAATGGAGCAGGAGACTACAACAACAGTTGCAAATTATTATCCTGGAGGTACTGAAAGAACTATTGATTTGGAATCAGATAATGTTGGATTTGGAGTTTATTTAACTTATAATAATGCAACCGGGAATATAACTTGTAAGGTGGAAAATGATACGGGAGATTCCTCCACTGTTGAGGGTCCGGTTGGTACAAACTTCTTTGGAGGAATGCAGGTTGGGTTATTTGGGGGCCATTTTGCACAATCATATCAGACATTAAGCTCTAATATGACTACCTCTATTGGGGTGTTTAATTATTCTACTTTTTATGTGAATTTATCTTATACTGAAGATGTTGGAGGGGAAGAATGTTCAGAAGATTGCGGAGGGGATGATGGTAATCTTTCAAGCTTTTATGATGGTTTTGAATATGGATTAAATTGGGATTCATATGTAAATGTTACTACCAATGATGATTTTATTAATGTTTCCGACGGGGTTTTAAGATTGAATGCGAGTTCAGATACTGTCTTGGCAGGAAATAGAACTTTAATTGGTACTAATGATAATATAACTAATGAGTCTTTTATTGCAACTGTTTGGATGAATCTTACTGATACTTCTTCTACCTTTGGTACTGCTGCAGCTTTAACAAACCCCTTTCCAATGGCTTATGGACTATTCTCTCTTGCGGATGAGATAACAATGCAAGATGTTCAGTGTGGGGTTGCTTATATGAATGTTACTGGATATTCTGCTTCTGATCTTTATTTATTATTAATTAATAATTCAGGTAATTCTGCAGAAGTTGCTTTAATAAATCAATCTTATGGGGTTTTATCTTTTGAATATAATGCTTCCGCAGGAACTTATGATTGTGGTTTTGCTAATGATACCTTGAGTACAACTGTTGATGAAATTTCAACAGACATGAAATTAATGTTAATTAATTATGCGAGAGATGCAAATTCTTCGGTGTTTTTTGATAACTTAACTTACTTTGTTTATGATAATTTTATTGATGATTTTTATGAAGATTTTGCTGTAGTGGATGCAACGTTTCTGTCTTTCTTTGATGGCTCTGAATGTGGCGGTGGAAATATGAGTTGTTCTGAATCTGGAGATGGGAGGATAAGATTAAACTTATCTTATACTGATGGAAATTATTATGAGGGCGGAAATGATGGTTGGGATATGATCTCGACTCAGAGTGTAATTTCTGATTATTCTTTTAATTCAACTGTTGAAATTAATTATACTCATTTAACTAATCTGAACGATACTAATGAGATAATGCAAGGCCTCCTGCTTGGGAATGATGATCAGTTTGTTATGTGTGTTGTTGATTCATTGAATGATTCAGAGACAGATTTAGATGGGGATTATTTGCTTCTTGTTGCAATGTTGGATGGAGAGAATATGTTCATTCAAAATACTTCTTTGACCATTGCTGGAGATTGGGTAAATGGGACTGTTGGTCTTGCCTATGATAATTCAACAGAAAATCTGACTTGTTCTTTTGGAGATGAAAGTTTGAGTCTGAATGCATTTCCTAAATATCTTAGTTATCCTTCTTTTGCAATAGCTTCAGATTTAGTTTATAATGCTACAGGTTCTGGAGAGATAGAAATGTTTTTTGATAATTGGCAATACAATATAACAATTGAAGAAGAAGAAGTGAATTATCTGGAAGCATTTACACAGACTTTTGCTGGAACAGAATTTAATAATTCTTTTTATTATAATTTTACTGAATCTGGAGTAAGTATTGTCCAGGATGAGTTTCTTAACATTACTGTAACGAAACCAGATGGAGAGGCATTCGGAATTATTGGGGGAAACACTAGCAATTATGGTCAGATTAATACTTCTAGTTCATTTTATTTTGTTATGGAGGTAAATTTGACAAACCTTTCTGAGATTGATGGAAAAACTGCTTTTGCTTTTTGGCTTGCTGAAGATCTAGATGGAGATTCTCTTGCTCAGTGTGAATTTTCTAAAAATTTAACTGGAAGTTATCTTTCTAATGATACTGGGGATGATAATTCACCAATAGAGGCAATAGATAATACTCTTGGTGAATTTATTTTTCAATATAATTCTACTACTACTAATTATACTTGTTCTATGGGTGGAGGGAATCTTACTTTTGAGATAACTAGTTCGCTTTCAGAAACGTATTCATTGGTAATGGCAGCAGTTGCTATAAATGCCACGACTTATGTGGCTGTTGATGATCTTGTTTTCGGATATGGGGAATATGAGGCAGAAGTGGAAGATGTTGCACCTTCGAGTCTTGCTCAAAATGAGCCAGAGGAGGGATATTATAATGATACTTCAAGTTCAGAAACTATCACATTTAATTGTTCAGCAGCAGATGATCAAAATTTAGCAAATATTTCATTGTATCTTACAAATTCAAGTAATTCATCATTCGCAATTAATCAGACTACAACGGTTACTGGAACAGTCAACAATTCTGAATGGGGTGTGGCTCTTGGTGTTGGTAACTATACTTGGGGTTGTGTTGCTACGGATAATGCTTCTCAAACAACTTGGACTGCAAATAGAAGTTTGTATATGAATTATACTGTCGAAGAGGAAGAGGAAGAGGAAGATGATCCTGCGGTAACCACTGGATCTGGTTCTGGCGGCGGCGGGGGAACTAGGGTAGAAGATATAGAAGAAGATTTGGTTTTTGACGGAATAAAAATAATTGATGGAATTAAGGCTGAGGGTGATGTTGAAGAAGAGGAAGTTGTTGAGGGTGGAATCTTTGAATCAGGATTTATTGAAAGTCTTAGAGAGATCAGAGCTCATTGGTTCTTTGAGTTAATGTCTATTCTGTTCTTTTTCTTTTAGTGTTACTGGTTGATTACAACTTAGTTTTTCCGAATTATGAGTGAGAAATCTTTTAATTACTAAATGATCTCTTTCTGTGTATATATGTTGTAAAGACATATTGTTTTTATAGTTCAGGTTTTGGACTATAGTCAGGTGAAGAAATGAGATTAGGTGCTGCAGACCAAATAGAGAAGTTTAGAGAACTTATTGAGACAGAATACTCTAAAAAACTCCACGAATTAATTGCAAAGGGGCGAAAATCCCTTATTATAGACTTTTCTGAATTATCTCAGTTCGATATGGAATTGGCAGAGGATTTGTTGGCTGAACCTGAAGAGGTGATTAGAGCAGCTGAGTTGGCTTTGGAACAATTTGATTTGCCAGAGGATCATAGTTTGACAAGAGTGAGATTTATGAATCTGCCTGAGAGTCAGAAGTTAAAGATTGCAAATATTCGTAGTGTGGATCTGGGTAAGTTTGTTTGGATGGAGGGAATCGTCAGGCAGGCTTCAGATGTAAGGCCCCAAGTTACAAGTGCTAAGTTTGAATGTGGCGGCTGTGGGAATACTATTTCTTTATTACAAATTGATACTAAATTTAAAGAACCAACAAGATGTACTTGTGGTTGGAGGGGAAAGTTTAAGTTGCTATCTCAGGATTTAATAGATGTTCAACATTTGAAAATTGAAGAGGCTCCGGAAAGTTTAGATGGGGGAGAACAACCTAAACGTATAAGTGTAATTTTGAAAGAGGATTTGGTTGATCCGATTATGGAAAAGAAATCAGCTCCAGGAAGTAGGATTAATGTTTTTGGAATTGTTAGTCAGGTTCCCATTACACTGAAAACAGGGGCACAGTCTATTCGTTATGATATTATTGTTGATGCAAATAATGTTCAGAGTGTGCAGGAAGAGTTTGCAGATATTATTTTGAATAAAGAAGATGAAGATGAGATTCTTGAGTTTTCTAAGGACCCATTATTATTTGAAAAATTCATCAAAGGAATTGCTCCTTCTATTTATGGTCATGATGAGATTAAGAAAGCATTAGTATTACAGTTACTTGGAGGAATTAGAAAAGTTAAACCAGATGGGACTGCTAATAGGGGAGATATTCACGTTTTACTTGTGGGGGATCCTGGTTCAGGTAAATCTCAATTGCTTCAGTTTATGGTGAAGGTTGCTCCGAAAGCTAGATTTGTTTCAGGTAAAGGTGCAACAGGTGCAGGAATTACAGCGTCGGTAGTTAAGGATGAGTTTTTGAGGGGTTGGAGTTTGGAAGCTGGAGCTTTGGTTTTGGCTAACAAAGGGTTGGCTGTTGTTGATGAATTAGATAAGATGAGTCCAGAAGATAGAAGTGCATTGCACGAAGCGCTGGAGCAGCAGACAGTTACAATTTCAAAAGCAAATATTCAGGCAACTTTGCGTGCTGAGACAACTTTACTTGCAGCAGCTAATCCTAAGTTGGGAAGGTTTGATCCTTATACTCCAATAGCTAGTCAGATTGATTTGCCTTCTACGTTAATTAATCGTTTTGATTTAATTTTTCCCATCAGAGATATTCCAAGTAAAGAGAGAGATACAAGAATTGCTTTGCACGTTCTTGAGGGAGCACATAATAAGGAGATTTATGAAACAGAGGTTACTCCGGAGTTTTTAAGAAAATATATTTCTTACATTAAGAGTAAGATCTTTCCGGTTATGTCTAAGGGAGCAATTACAGAAATTAAAGAATTTTATGTTTCCCTTAGAAATTCAGGAAGGGAGACAGAAGATGGAGTAAAACCAATTCCAATTTCTGCTCGACAGTTGGAGGCTTTGATTCGATTGAGTGAAGCTTGTGCTCGGTTAAGATTATCAGATCAGGTTACTCGAGAAGACTCTAAAATAGCAATTGATTTGCTTAAGCATTGTTTGATGCAGATTGGATTCGATCCGGAAACAGGACAGATTGATATTGATAGGATTTCATCTGGTATTACTGCCTCTGCTAGGGGAAAGATAGTTACAATTAAAGAGGTTATAGCTTCCTTTGATGGCAGAGGGGTAAAGTCTATTCCGGTTGAGGATATTATTGCAGATTCAGCAGGAAAAGGAATTGCAGAGGAAAAAGTAAGAGAAATTATAGATCAGCTAAAAAGATCAGGAGATATATTTGAACCTAGAAAAGGATTCATACAAAAAATTTGAAAATGGCACAACAATTTACAAGACAAACAGCATACAAGGTTTGGGTTAGTGATATACACAATGCTCAACTGACTAAAGGTGAAGGCGAATTTGAAGCAGATTACATTACTGTTCGGGATCGAAAGATTTCCAGAGTAAATGTTATTGGAGTGGTTGTTAGTGTTTCTGATGGCGAAGGTTATACTCATTTGATTATTGACGACGGTACTGGCAATGTTGCTTTGAGACTTTGGGAGAATAACTATGTTTTGGATGTTAAAGTTGGAGAGGTTGTGCTGGTTATAGGTAGAATTAAAGTGTTTAATGATGCTCGTTCACTTTCTGCAGAGGTTGTTAAAAAAGTTGAAGCTACTTGGGCTAAAGTGCGTAACTTTGAATTGAAAAAACTTTATGGTGATCCAGTAAAGATTGAAAAGTTTGATGTGGATGATGTTGAGCAGGGTCCACCGGCAGAAGAAGAGAGTGTTATGGAAGAGGTCGCAGTTAATGATGTGCGTGGCGGTGTTCTTTCTTACATTGAAGAGAATGATGTGGGCACTGGTGTTTTACTTGATGATTTAACTAAATCTGTTGGTGGAAATTCTGAAAAAGTTGTGCAAGAATTACTTAAAGATGGAGAAATTTTTGAAGTAGCAATGGGAAGATTAAGAATTTTACCGTAAACTTTATAAAGGAATTAACGAGAAGAAGAGTAAGAGGGGTAAGAGATTGAAAAAGGGGTCAATAATACTAAGTCTATTTTTATTACTGTTAGTTATCCCTTTTGTTAGTGCGGGTTTAGATACTAATTATGATTGGACAATTACAAATGATACAGAATTAAAAGTTTACAATTCTAGTGACTTTGTTAATTTTACTGGAACAATTACTGCTTTAACTACAAATTCAAGTGAGGTTAATATTAAGTCAAATACAAATATTTCTGAAGGTTCATTTGATATATCTATGAATTTTGTGATGGATAATACAACTTCTTCTTTTGGTGCAGATGATTCATTTGATTTTGGTGTTTTTATTTCACAGGATTATTCTTTGGCAATTTATAATCTTGGATGTTATATTACTTTGAATAAAGATGGCACTGCGATGTTGCAGCTTGAAGTTTATAATGATACAGATTCCAATCCCGATGGTGTTGAAGAAGAGATTGCAGTTAATGGGGATGGAAGCGAAATTGATGCAGAGTGGTTTAATTTTACATATGATGTATCTACGGGGGTTGTAAACTGTTCTATTCTCGAAGCTAATGGGGGTCTTTTTTATGTAAATGGAACTGTTCCTGGTTCATTTGATTTGGCAGATCAATATTCTATCCAAATTGCTTCTGAGTTTTATGAAGATGCGAGTGGAGAGGATGTTAAAGGACCAGTTTATGTAGATTTTGCAGATTTAACAATTTTGAGTGAATCTAGTGATTGGGGTTTAGATCCAGATTTTGGTTGGAATTTTTATAATGGGACTTATCTTAAGGTTACTAATACAAGTACAAGTGTTACGGTTAATGGAACCTTGCTCACAGAAACTCTTACTGAAGATAATGTACAAATAGCTATGGTGGGAAATATTACTACTTTTGGAGATTTTGATTTAACTTTTGCTATTGAATTCGAAAATCATTCCTCAACTATGACTTCTGGGGATTATCAAGTTTTTGCAATAGAAGTTTCTCCTTATTCTGGTGATGATCTTTTTGGAATTTCTTGTGGTTTGAGTATAGATTCAAATGGTCAGTCGGTTTTTTCACTAGGTATTGAAAATGAGACCGAGGGGGCAGGGGGCAGTGTTTCTGAATCTACTTTCATGACTGGAGATGGAAGTACAATTATGTCTGATGCTTGGAATTTAACATATGATGAATCTACAGGGGTTGTAAATTGTTCAATTATTGAAGATACTACAGGGTTGGTTTATTTGAATGGAACTGTTCCGGAAGGATTTGATTTATCAGACAATTATTCTTTTAGTTTTTATCCAGAGATGTATGATGTTAATGAGGCACCAAATAATGCTTCAGGTTTGATGACTGTTTATTTTAATAATGTTAATTTTACTGGTGTTGATGTAGAGGCTGAAAGTTCAATTTGTGGTGGAGAATACTCTGGTTCAGGTGATTGGATTATTAATTCTACTGTTAGCTGTGCTGATGAAGAGATTACGGTTGATGGAGACATCGTTGTTAGGAATGACGGAGATCTTTCTGTTACTTCTTTTTCTGATTATGAGGCCGGAGCCTATGATTTGAGTGGTAATGCTTCTACGATTGATAGTGCTATTCCAGATTTGATTAAAGATGAAAGTGAATATACTGAGAATTGGGATCCAAGAGCTGGAAGTTCTTTCTATATGATTATGAATGAATCAGAACACAAGCTTAAGATTTATGCCTCAACTACAAATGTTTTTGCATTTGATTTAGATAATGATTTAGATACTGGGGATAATGATACTGATGAAGGATTTTGGGGGGCAGATCTTATTTTTGGATATGATCCAGATTCTGAAGGAGACCTTATTGGGTGTTGGGATAATACTACAACCTTTAGTCATATTGGATTTTTTACTCCAACAAATGATTCAAATTCTGGATCAAATACTAGTTGTACTTCAAGTTTTACAGATTCAGCATTTGATTTTAATGTTTATTGGAATAAATCAGATGCCCATACTTGGGAGATTGTTATAGATCTTTCAGATGTATGGGAAGATAAGTATGTTTTTTCATATGGTGGAGATGATGACTACCTTACCACTTTCAAGAATGGCGCATTGGTTTCTG
>Ga0233437_1004695_pt1 | contig 15762 bp, 20 predicted proteins | sample SI_122_August201_FD_182714 | JGI IMG/M metagenome (GOLD analysis project Ga0233437, IMG submission 182714) | Seawater microbial communities from Saanich Inlet, British Columbia, Canada - SI_122_August2016_200_MG | ecosystem: Environmental > Aquatic > Marine > Inlet | place: Canada: British... | reverse complement strand
TTAGAAAATTAGTTTACAGATGGTACTGAAAAACGGAAACCTAATCCGCAACAATCAAGTATATGCAACGAAAGGTAGGGACCAGTTAGATTCTTTTAGTGGGTTTAGAATTGGCCGGAAGTAACAAATACACCAAGATTGATATCGAAAAGGATTATTTAGATAATGGTCGGTCAACCATTATGAAAAAGATTGCCCTCGAAAAGAAGAAAAATGGTTGTGATTGTGCCAGCAAGAATCCAAAGGGAAGTTGATGTTTGGGTGATATTCACCAGGTGGTGAAAAAAATATCTGAAACTCGCAAATAGTTCTGATCAGCTACTAAGTCACTTTTAATGGCGGTTCCACCCGCCATTAAGTTACGTTTTTACTTCACTAAACCTCTTCTGCATAAAGTAAAGATCCCGCTCTATCGTCAATCCAAAAGGTCGCTATGCTTTCAAGCTCAATCAGGCTGGTATCCTTTCTTCTTCACTCATTTTTTCTTCCTGTTGGTGTTATTATGTTTATTTGGCTAAGGATTCATTTTGATTTGTTTTCCTTTAATTCAAATATTTTAATGCTTTAAGTTTAGGATATTCTTTATTTTTTTCTTCAGTCTGTGGGAAAATCTTTTGTCTTTTAACATTTTTTCTAATGGCTTCTGAATTTTTTCCGGCGGAGAATCACCCAAAAATTCAAAAATATCTGATATCCATTGTCTTGTTGTATTATTTGAAGGTATTCGATACAGTTCGTCGATTAATTGAGGAATAAGCAGGTCTCTATTCTTCGCACGTCTAAAATGCCTTAGAAGTTCTTTTCTAAAATGAACTTCCTCTATTGTCTTAGGGGGAAGTAGCTGCTTGAAGTAAATGAATAATTCTTTAAAAGCTTTGTTATTACCAAGTGAAATTAGTCCACAAAGACTTGATATTGCGGCATCTTGCTCTCCTGGGTCAGAATTTTTCAATTGAGTTACATATTTTCCAACAGGTACAGTCTTCCAATCGATATTTCTGATTTTTTCATCCAAGACAGCTTCCTTGTATGTTTCAATATCCAGGTTTCCAGTTTCACTCAAACGGGATAATTTTAGCCCCAACGGGCTATTATCATCAATTTCGACTTCTTCAAGTTTTTCAAATTCATCACACGCTTCTTTTTCTCCAGTAAATTTTTTGAGACGAATTAAGTCTTGGCAAGAAGCGGAATCCGGGTCTTCTATTAATTCATCATTAAAAGGTTCGAAGACTTGGTCACTTAAACAAATGCCGAATTCAGTTAACTTTCTATAACTAATAAGGAAAAACTGATTACAATTGAAGCAAATTCGTTCCAATTTTTCTTTTGCCATTTCAATCTCAATCCTTTATTTTTGCTAAAAAACTGACTGATGTGGGTGGATTGACCTCTGTTTCTGCTTAAGTTCCATTGATAAGTACCAACTCTTCATTCCCCTACCGTGCATATAGATTCCATTAATTTATCCGCCGGTTCATCATCAGGATCTTGCGGAACCCGTTCACCCTGAAATGCTAAAGCCAAAGAGGGAGGCTGTCAATTTATCTATCCGCTCTTGGACTCTTTTCAGTTTTGTTTCCATTGAATTGGCGATGCAGAAAAGCACTTCCCATCGTTTTACAACTTTTTTTGTTTTGGGATAGGCGGAGCTGGTATTGGTCATTAATTCTTTTTCTGTTTATGAAGAATAAAAGAAATCCATTGCGCAAATAGTGTCTCGATGATTTGTTAAGAATGTCTTCCAGGATTGTTGTTTCCTGGTATCAGGATGTTTGGACCTGAATGTTCTTAAATAACGAGAAACAGTCACTTCTGAAACGTCATTGAAGCCGAGCATCAACAACTCGGAATATATTCGTGGTGCTCCCCAGTTATTCTCTTCTGCCATTTGATAAATAAGATCTCGGATTTCTTTTTTGATCAGCTTTCTACCAGATTTTCTGTTCTTGGTTGATATTTTTCTCCAGTGTTTTTTGAAGCGTTTTCTCTGCCAGTCAATTGCAGTTTCCGGCTTTACGATGACCAAGTGATCTTGCCATTTAGTCCATACTTGTTTTAATGCAACCCAGAATAATCGATCAATGTTGGTTAATCGGGGTTTCTTATCCTTGGTGTGATAAGTTGATAGTTGTTGCCTGAGTGCTAAATTCTCCAACAATAGATGACCCTTGGATTTGAATGTTGCCTGAGTGATGACAAGGAGAAATGAAAGCAGTCGGATTAGAATTTGATACATCTTTAGGTACACTCCTTTTAATAATTTGTTTGAAGTGAAAAATGTATCGGGATTTTGAGGTATTTTCAATCATGAATGGCATTTAATAACTGATTGAAATTATGAAATGATGTTATTTTGACGAGGGACACGAATGGGCGGAATTAATTGTAGGTCACGCTTAGGAGGTACGCTGAAATATTATTATCGAAACGCCGCTTGAAAACCACGGATGGAAATTTAGGTTAAAACACCTGTGGACATCCGGAGAGCCTTCCATTGGCTTGATTATAGTTTTTAGACAGGACGAGTTGAACAACTATGGACGAATCAGATTAGCGAAGATTGGTAAAAGAATTGGCCTAAAAGCACTTAAAGAAATTACATTAAAAATGGATTTTGTGATCCATTCTCTCATGCAGGACGCGGACAACTTCAATTTGCTTCTTCAGGTTCTGTCGGTAGAAGATCATATGCTGACCGATATGAAAAGACCGATAACCTTCCCTTATCTCATCTCGTTTTTTCCCCAGACCCGGTTGATCAACAAGGTTAATCAGGCATTTTTCTAGCTGACCGAGATAACTGTTCGCTTTTACGAATCCCCACGTTTCAGATGTATATCGCCAGATATCTGTAATATCCTGATCGGCTGCTGGAGTGAGCCGGTAACCAGAGTTCATTATATGTCCCGGCCTTCATTCATATCGGAAATAATGTCTTGAACTGTTCGATGACTGAACTCTCCGTTTTCAGCCTGATTTGCTCCTACGGCAACTTCCGTCCGCAAACGGTCCATCTTCAGTTGCATGATAAGTTCCTGATTCTGCTCCATATAGCGAAGGGCTTCCCGGATAACTTCACTGGCATTATTATATAGCCCGGATTCAACTTTGGATCTTACTTTCGCTTCAAGCTCAGGGGTCAGTGATATATGCATCTAAATTTCCTATGATTAATGTTTAATCAGCTCCTACAAATTAATCAGCTCCTACAAAGATTGACAATCTATGGATTTAGAATATGCGGATTCGATTATCGTGTCAAGCGGAATATTGGCTATAATCTCACTCGTGTAAGGCTTCCCCTCTTTCTGCCGCATTTATTACAGGACATATTGAAATTATAGACTATATATCGATAAATATAACTCAGTATCACTTGAGATAAATCAACACAAATACCCTTTGTGCGGGTTCGATTCCCGCATCCCACGCCAAGGGTTTTGTTTGAAAAGAGGGGATCTCTGGTTGGCACTGCTTATTTAAGCCAGAGATGAAACTTTTCATCTCCTCCATTTACTAAAATAGCCGTAAGAGATTGCTGACGAGTTTGGATTAAGCCGAGATCAAGGTCAAAATTAAATTTATGAATATTTTACAATAGATAATTATCTGAAATATTACGTACTTTCAGTAAAATCATTTTTGGGTAAAAAGCAAACTTGCAGTTTTTTCAAAAGCAGTTTGATATTCATTAAAACTCAATATTATGATCAATTTTGAGTTTAATATTTATTGGGAAATCCCTTATTCCGAAGGAACAAAACATCCTTAAAGTGAATAACCAACTATAGTTAGGGAAACGCACACCGTAAATCAGTCAAACGTCAATGTATATGCAATTTTTCGAAGTGATTCTTTCATGGCATCATCATACCTCAACTTCACGGAACGAAGGGCGATGCTGATAAGTTTATTTTCTTTGATAGCCACTAATACCAGATACACTATCTGGTTCGCTTTATGCGGCAATTGTATCTCAAGCTCTCCTTCCATTGCAGGTGTTCCGTCCCGCAAACTGGTCGGCATCTGGGAAACGACTCTTGTTTCCAGTCCGGTTGCAGCTGAAATAATCTGGGCTGCCTGCTCTACCGAATTTTTCAAACCGTCGATTGGAACTTCCAGGGTGCGAACTGTTATACCTGGAAACGAAGTCTCACTGACGGCCATGAAATCGAAGCTCATCAAAGGAGTCGGATCTTGTTCGACCCAGTCATCTGGATAAGAAATCGAAAATTGTGGAGTTTGATGGGTGTATATTTTCATCCCTTTTTTGTCGACACCGACACCTAAAGCCTTCATTGCTTCTCTCAGCTCCTGGGCGTCATGGGTGATCGACTTCACTCTCATCTCCACAAACTGTAAAAAATCCGGACTCGTAATGATATATAGCCTGTTCTCCTGAATGGAATTGATCACCATTTGAGCAACAATATCAGGATCCATCCCTCTTTTAATCCGCCGGAGGAAATTCTCTCTTATCGGTTCCCAGAGTTTTTGTATTTCATCCGGAGCCTCATATAATCCGTCTTGATTCTCGGCCAGGGCTTGGGAGTTTTCTGCAATATTGGTATTGATCAGACCGGGACAAAGGACGGATACTCCCACCTTACTCTGTTGAAATCGCAGTTGGTCAGCCAACCCTTCACTCAAGGCCACCACTCCAAATTTTGTCACACTGTAAAGACATTCATCACCGCTGGAAAGTAAACCTGCGATGGAAGAGGTATTGACAATATGACACTCCTCACCACTTTCAATCATTCGCTTCAGGAAAAACTGGACACCATAGATCACTCCATAGAGGTTGACGCCGATGATCCAATCCCAGTTTTCGAGATGGACATCGGACAGCAAACCGCCGGTTCCGATTCCAGCGTTGCTGCAGAGCACATTCGCCCGGCCGAACCGTTTATAAGTGTCATCAGCCAGCCGTGACATCTGGTCCCTGTCGCTGACATCGACGATCTTGCTCATTACGTCGACACCAATCTCCTCGATTTCATTGCGCACCTTTTCCAGAGATTCAGGATTTACATCGACAATGACGATCTTCATCTCTTGTCTTGCAAATCCAAGTGCCAGTGAACGTCCGATACCACTTCCGGCGCCGGTCACAACTGCAACTTTGCCTTTGAAATCTTTAATCATGAGTCCCCCCCTTTTTGATTTTGGTTTACTTCATTTTTGGGCTTCCCAAATCAAGAATCTCTTATCTCAGTCGGTTTTTCCAGACTCCTCATTTCCGACATGACTGTATAATCCGGTGATGTTGGCACTGGAGATGGTCACCAATCCGAGTTCGGATTCCTTCCTTTTTCATAGTTGGAATCTAAAAGGATTTCAGTCGTTGATTCGTAGCCTGGATACTTAACAGAAAGGAGGGAATCGGTCGAGGAAAGAATACAATTTGACAAACCACCGGCAAACCCTTAAATTTGTTGGATGATTCAATTCGGTTGGCTGAACGTGCAAAGCAAGCTGGAGTACAGGTTGTTTTAGAAAGCTGGGATGATATGATTCATGTTTGGCAGATGTTCATAGGGTTTGGAGTGTCGGAATCCAAAGAAGCCGTTGATGGGATTGCCAAGTTTATTCAGAAACATACGTCTGACTAAAGATAATGAGACAGTAAGAAGTAAAGCCAGGGTTTTGATCCAATTTTTTTGGCTACAAATCCTGACTCTTCTCCCTGAAAGAATTGGATCTCACACTTGATGTTATCCAAGCCTTTCAGGGTGACCCAACCCCAGCCGTTGATCCGATCATCCTCGTCAGATCCCTGAAAGGGAAATTTAAACCGCCCCGAAATCAAACCTTCTCCCACCGTCTTCATGGATCTGGATATATGCCTGTCCGTCCATGTTGAAGAACTCTTCGTCCCAGGCATTCGCCTGAATATTTGGGTGAAGATTATCGGGAAAATTACAGACATGACTCATAGTGGTATGCCTTATTTCTTAGCCTAATTCAGTCCAATTGAATTTGTTGGATTAAGGAGTAAACTCAGTGCACATCTTGATTAATTTTTTGTCTTTACTTTCAGGAATTTGTTCTCTATAATTTTGATGTCCTAAGCGATAATCAATCTTGAAAAGAAAATTTCTTTCCTGAACGGATACATGCCCGAAAAGAAAATACTCCTCGTCGATGATGATTTGGTTTGTCTAAGGTTTTTAAGGGAAACCCTTGAAAAAAAGTATGTACTAAGATTAGTCCAGAACGGAGAGGAAGTTCTAGAGATTCTACAGAGTTTTAGGCCAGATGTAGTTGTCTTGGATGTAATGATGCCTGGTATTGATGGTTTCGAAGTCTGCCAATCACTTCGCAACAAAAAATTTTCAAGGAACATCAAAATTGTCTTTGCCTCTGCCAAAGAACTCCCAATTGAAAAGCGTAATGATATTATCAGACGTGGGGATGGTTATCTTTTAAAGCCTTTTGGGCCTATGGATCTGGAACATCAGATCGAAAGGATCATAGCTGTTTGATGGGACGAGATAACAAGGTATGGCACTATGAAAAAAGTTATATCCGGCAGTTGTTCATGTAGACACATCGCATATGAATATACAGGGCAAGGGGTCTTCTTTCTGGAAGGAACTCTCTGAACAGTTCTCCATGACGTTTCTGGATGGCCTGTTCCTCTTCATGAGTAATTTCTCTGTTTAGTTCACGTGCTGCTGCTCTGGTGAACAATCCTCCACTCATACCGATTCGTCTGTGGATCTTCCATCCATCAATTGACATACCGGACTCCATGAACGCACGTTGCCATGCAAATACATGGGCATAAACAGTATCAATGAGTGTTCCGTCCAGATCAAAAATGATTGCTTTCATCTGGGTTTCTCGCTGTTTGAATTAAGGGCCTCTCCTGTCAAGAGAGAAGACTGGAAAATTTCTCCCATTTTGGCTTCTATCAGATCTGGAGAGGTTTCATAACCCAATTGTCTCATCAGTCCAGATATTGATTTAGAATCCTTGGTCAGAGCTATTCGGATTTCCATTTATAGTTAAATTTTGTTAAGAAGTTTTGATTAGAATCCGTTTCCTGGAGGCCAGAGCGTATCACCAACGTCAGTACGATAATAACTCCCAAGGCATTTAATCTTTTGAATATTCTCGTATGCTTTTTTGATTGTTAAATCCAGATGCTCTCCACAGGCAACAATATCAGCTATTCTATGATCTTTGTCGAGTACTTCATGGCTGGCGATATAGAGCCGATTTTCATGTTGCTCAACTTCATTCCACCATAAGTCACAATCTGCCTTGGGCGTAACCAGCCAGGATCAGAACCCGAAAGTGCACTGAAGCCGGTCGGCAATAGTCCACATGCTTTGAGCATCTCTTGAACTTAAGAAAGAAATTGCATTGTTTTCCGCAGTTCAGTTGTTGAAGATCTCGTTTGAGACTTCGCCAATTGAAACCTTGGTTACTGAGCCCGTCATAATGATGAAATAATCATCTGAAATATGTATATTGATTACACCACCAGGCATATGTACATTTACTACCGAATCACAAAGGCCAAGCCTATGGGCAACAGCAGCCGATGCACTACTGCTACTGCCGGAAGCCAATGTATACCCCGCACCACGCTCCCATATTTCAATTTGAATGTTATGCCTGTCCCTAACCTGCATGAATTGGACGTTAATCCGATTCGGGAAAGCCTCGTTTGTCTCAATAAGCGGTCCTAAACGTTTGACATTCTCTAATGAGAGAGTATCGCAAACAATAACGCAATGGGGGTTTCCAATCGTTGCGGCATTGAATATCAGTTCTTCGCCGGCAATGATAATCTTTTCATTGAGCACTTCTCTTGCTTTACCAGTGACCGGGATCTGGTTGCTGGTGAAACTGACATTACCCATTTCGACTCTGACTGCTCTTCCGTTGTCAAAAACCTGCGATTCCACACGCCCACCGGCAGTCAATATACTGAACGGTTTCTCCTGAACAAGCCCATTGTCCCAGAGATAACGGGAGAATATTCGGAGGCCGTTACCGCTTTTTTCTGCCTCGCTTCCATCCGGGTTGAAGATACGCAAACCGAATTCACATTCTTGACCGTCAAGAGGCCCCAGTAATATCCCATCAGATCCAATCCCGAAGTTACGGTGACAAATCCTTTGAATTTGTTCTTCATTTAGACTGTCGCTGGGGATATCCTTTGGATTTAAAACGATGTAGTCATTACCCAGTGCATGGTATTTTGAATATAACATAATTTTTTATCATAATACTTGTTAGCAGGCGTTACAAATTGGGGCGAAGCTGCGCTGCTGAGAATTGAGTATGGTATAAGCTATGATTTTTTGAATAACCATATGACGCAAATCTATAAGAACTATCAGTTTGCAAAAATTTTTTAACTGAATTGTTAGTTTTCCAAGTATTCAGAATTACGAGGATACTTTGCATGAGCAGTTTTGTGTTTCTTGAAACCCAATTTGCCATAAAATGCTTCATTTCCAAAAGTTGATGTTAAGTGGATGGAAATTTGCTCATTTCCTTTCATGAGTTCGTTCATTATTCCTTTTCCTATGCCCTTATTTTGATAGGATGGAAGAACACCTACATCAAAAATCATTCCATAGCACACGCCATCTGATATCAGGGCGGCCAGCACCAACTATTTTCTGTCCCTTCCACGCTGTTACAACTTTATAGCTATTTTCAAATGCTTCTTGGACCTTGTCCAGATCTCTCTTTTTACCAAGTCCTGCTACAAGACCAACTTCTCCATAGAGACTGGTAATGGAATCCCAATCAATCTTATCAGCACCTGTTTTATATTTGATCATATTGGATAAATCGATTAATCATCACAATTACCCATTTTTCAGCACCTTGCTTTTCGTGATCGTCATTATCGGTGGAAATCCCATGAGTCTTCATGATGAATAATGCGAGTTTTGTTTGATGCAAGATTGGTATCTCTTGATACCATTCAAGAAGCTTTGAAAGAGGTGAATCCATATACTCTCCTTTGATCGGCTAATATTATTAGTATAGCGATTTTGCGTCCTATCTCCCTACTTGAGCTATAAACCCGTGATTTTGCGGTTTTAAACCGGGCAGCTATATCCAAATATACAAGGATACGGTCGATATATGTGCTTTCTTTCTGAATGCACGAGCACAATTCCATGTGATGATTCGCACGGTAAAATCTTGGTTAGTTCGAAGGAATTGGTGATTCAGGAAGACCTAAATTTCTTAACTGTTTTAGGTCTTCTGAATGAGAGAGTTGAAAAAAACAGCACCAATACTACTTCACAATTTCTTTCAATGCTTCAGAATGATTATGAAAATGATATCAAATGTGAAGCAAGTTCATCTGGAAATGAGAAAAATGGAGAATGACTACTGTTTATGGTTATTATTTGCTCACAATTATAATCGGTGTACATCTTCTTCTGAACCGATGGTGTAATTACCCTGTCATCCAGACATTCAATGTAAACTTTGGGAATCTGTCCAAATTTTTCATCAGTAAGACTAATCGGAGTTCCCAATGGAACACTAGATTGAGGTACAAGTAGTGATATCGCATTTGAAAAGTCTTCTTCTGTACAATCATGATAAAAAACTTCTTTTATCATGTCTTTTTTTACATTACTAGACATTTGATCATCACTCATGACTAAATTTTTCACGAGTAAAGAATCAACATCTTGCATAACAACCTGAAGGGTTGATTCTCCATTTTTCAACATAAAGGCAGTCAGATAAACCAATTTTCTAATTTTTTCTGGTCGATATTCAGCAACTTGACTGATAATTAGACCACCCATACTATGTCCAACCAAGATAACTGGCTCTGTTTGTGAGTCCAAAACGTTACAAACACAATCTGTATATAATTCTAAAGTAACTTCTTGGATCGGTGTTTTATCATTTCCATGACTTGGCAAATCAGGTGAAATGGCAGTGTGACCTTGACTCTTAAGAAGAGAAGTTATTTTATCCCAACACCAACCACCATGCCATGCACCGTGGACAAATAGATATGTACTCATAAATCATCTCCATCCTGAATGAATTTATTTCTTTTGTATCGGAAAATAACTTAGCAGAAATCGTTAAATCGTTATTTCAATAGCAATTTTTTTATGTCTCCAAGATCACTAAAGGTATTCTTGTAGACATAAATCACTACCCGAATTGGGCACCCTGAGAAACCCTGAACCGAATAGAATTGATCCAAGGTCTTCCAAAGGGGAGAGTCATTCATATTACTGGATTTACTCTACAGCATCCTTCAAACCTTTACCCACAGTGAATTTCACAACCTTTTTTGCTTTTATCTTTATTGTTTTCCCGGTTTGAGGATTACGTCCATTTCGAGCAGCACGTTTAACTGTTTGAAATGTGCCAAATCCAACCATTTGAACACCACCATCACCAACTATACCACCTTGAATCGATTTTATCACAGCATCTAAACCCTGACCTGCTGCCGTTTTACTGACTTCCACGTCTGCTGCAATTTTATCAATGAGATCTTTCTTATTCATTTTTTCCTTGGTTGAATGTGTGAAAATGAGGGTTTCAGAGCATCGTTTGGGGATTGTTTATGATGAGTGTGTGTTTGTCAACTGAGAACGGTAGGAAAATGCCATGTTAACGCAATTTGTTCGCAGCAAGTAATTCACCAATAACCAATAAATTCAGATCAAACAGATATCATTGAATTACTTGGCACATTCTCTTAATACCGATAGTGAGATAACTGCTGCATTTCACTTTAATTTATGTATATTGATCGATTACTGGACATTCATAGTTGGTCATCAAACTTCAAGTAAGGAAACATACCATGCCGAACATTAAAGCAAATGGGATTCAGATCGAATATGACACTTTCGGGAACAAAACGGACACACCAATTCTTTTAGTTATTGGGATTGCAAACCAATTGCTCTCTTGGGATGACCCTCTTTGTGAAAAACTCGCAAACGCAGGATATTATGTAATTAGATTTGATAACAGAGATGTCGGACTTTCAACGATAATGGATGATCTTGGTGTTCCAGACGTAATGGAAACAATAGGCAAAATATTTGAAGGTAAATCTGTCAGTGTGCCTTATACTTACGATGATATGGCAGATGATGCTGCTGGATTGTTAGATGCATTAGGAATAGAAAAAGCACACCTAATTGGAATGTCGATGGGAGCAGGTATTGTACAGACTGTCGCAATAAGACATCCGAAAAGATTGCTTTCTTTGATACCTATATACGGTTCTACGGGAAACCCTAAATTACCACCGCCGACACCTGAAGCATGGCAAGCACTGACAACAACACCCGTATCGGAAGAAAAAGAAGCAATTGTCGATCAATTTATGAACACTTTTCGAGTTTTTTCTGGATCTGGATTCCCATTTGATGAAGCATGGCATAAAGATCTTGCCGAACGTTCATATGATCGAGGGGTTTCCCCTGATGGTTTGAGTAGGCAGCTCCTTGCGGGAATGGCACACGGAAACAGGAAACCGGCACTTTCTAAGGTAAACGTACCTACTTTAGTTATTCATGGTTCTGAAGATCCAATTATGAATGTTGCAGGAGGGAAGGATATCGCAGATGCTGTACCAAATGCCGAACTAATGATTATTGATGGCATGGGACATGATATGCCCAAACTTGGAGGTGCATGGGATCAGATCACAGATAGAATCATTGAGTTTACAGCTAAAGTTGATGCAAAATGAGCAGGATTATTCTGCTGTTCCGTAGTGTGTCTTAAAGATTGGAGTTTAAAAGAGAGCAGAATTGATTCTCTGCTCTTTTATAGTTTGTTGCGCCATCTTTTAGCTTTCATCGGTTCAAAATGGGTTTCACCCCCCCTTCAAACGCCATTTGAGACCCATTTAAACACTGTTTCTGTCTGCACTCCCCCAACATCACGTAGTTCCATTTTGAGGTGTAGTAAGGCAGATATTCTGATCATTATATCATTCGAACTTAAACACGACCTTATATTCGTCATCTAATACCAGCACTGCATCAAATTTTTTCTTGGCCTTCGACACAAACCCTTTCAGCAATTTCGTTCTCCCTTCCTTAATTAACGTTTTCACCTGAGTCTTTGAAATCTTTTTCTTCGCTATCTCTTTCCAGATCGTAAAATCACATCCATTCTTCCAGTCAGAGCAACCAAATGCCTTGTTTTTGTCGATCACCACTCCGTTTTTGCATTTGGGGCAGGTTCCAATTCCTTTGATATCTGTACCTTTGTCAGATACTTTTAAAGATTCCGGTATTTCGATCTTACCGCTGTCAACCCCTTTCACCTCTTCAACCACAGTGGATACTAGATCAAGTAATTCATTATAGAAATTTATGGGTTTGTACTCGTCTTTTTCAATTAATCGGAGTTTATGTTCCCATTCACCTGTCAGAGCAGGTGAGGTCAATGTGTCATTTTGGATACAGTCAATCAGGTAGACCCCTTTTTCTGTTGGAGTTAGAGTCTTTTTGATCCGTTTTATATATTGCCTTAATAACAAGGTTTCAATGATTGATGCTCTCGTACTTGGACGACCTATGCCCTTCTGTTTCATTGCTTCTCGAAGTTCTTCATCTTCAACCAGTTTTCCACATGTCTCCATGGTTTTTAGCAGGGTTCCTTCAGTATACTTTTTAGGCGCTTTGGTTTCCTTTTCTTCAATTTTGGGTTTGTGAGGCCCGGATTCTCCTTTTTGAAAATCGGGTATGATCTGCTGTTTGTCATCTTTTTCGTCTTCAACTTGGTAGACCGTTTTCCAACCTTCTTCCTTCAAAATTTTTCCAGAAGCATTGAACTTGTGATTTCCAACTATTGCGGAAACTTTTGTCGATTGTTCCAATGCTGCAGGTAAAAAGATTGCGAGGAATCTCCTGATAATCAACCCAAGGATTTTTGTTTCGTCTTCGGATTTTACTGATACCTTTTGTCCAGTGGGAATGATCGCATGATGGTCGGTTACTTTCTTTTCATTCACGTATCGAGATTTGGTTTCAGGTGTGTTTAGAATCGTTTCTTTTAAAAATTGGAACCGTGACAGCTGCAATAGGGTCTTGACGATCTCAGATGTATTTTTGAAGACATCTTCTGACAAATATTGACTATCAACACGTGGATAGGTGATCTGTTTATTTTCGTACAGTTGTTGTGCAATCTTTAATGTTTCATCCGCAGAGAACCCAAATTTATTGTTTGCTTCTACCTGCAATGAAGTAAGATCAAAAAGTTTTGGTGGATGGACCTTTTGATCTTTTTTTTCGATACTGGTTATGGTTAATTGTGCATCTTTAATTTCTGCCAGAATTTTTTCAGTATCAGGTTTCTTCTTGAATTTTTTCTGCTGATGCTGGAATTTTGTATCTCGGTAGATTGTGACAATTTGCCAGTATTTTTCGGGTTTGAAGTTGTCTATCTCCTTTTGACGTTCAACCAGTATTGATAGGGTAGGTGTCTGAACTCTACCAACAGACAATACGTTTCCAGAACCTCCAAATTTCTTTGTATATGCTCGTGATCCGTTCATCCCGAACAACCAATCACCGACCGCTCTTAGTTTTGCAGCAATAGACAATTTATCGAATTCATTTGAATCTCGAAGATTAACAAAACCGGATTTGATTGCTTCTGTAGTGAGAGATGAGATCCAGAGCCGTTTGTGTGGTTTTGTATAATCTGCTTCGGTCAGAACTCTTCGAATGATCAGTTCCCCTTCCTGACCAGCATCGCCACAATTAATCACCTCATCACATCTGGACAATAGGTCTTTAATAATCCCATACTGCTTTTTGACACCGGGATCGTTTTTGATTCTAACGCTAAATTTTTTGGGAACCATCGGAAGCAGATCGAGATCCCATTTCTTCCATTTTTTATAGTATTCATGGGGTTCACACAACTCAAAGAAGTGTCCAAAGACCCATGTGACAAGGAATCCATTGCCTTCGTGATACCCATCATTTCGTTTGGTTGCCTTCAAAATCTTGGCAATTTCTCTGGCAACACTTGGTTTTTCTGCAATACAGAGTTTCATTATTTTGTTTTATCCTCTTTCATTAAACTGGAATTTAAGAGACTTCAGGTAGGTTTACTTCAAATCTCTCTTTGCGGTAAAGTAATATTTTAAAAGAATATTGACCTTGAGCTTAGTTTACCATTGAACAATCTGGGCAGATGTATTCCTCCGCCTCCTCTTCCTCTTCTAGCTCTGAAAAGGATTTTATCCAGCCATCAGTTTCTCCAGTCTTCACAATCTGAGATAGAAGCACAGCTATCACAGATAAGGAGTTCATAGAACCAATCTTATTACATTTTTCAAAGTCTATAAGTATTTTTACATCCGAATACATTGAGCAAAAGCTACATCTGGAGGAGATGGAAAAGAAGATCTATAAAATCTTCGGTATCGTGACCAATCTGGACGGGACACCGATGGAGATTGTACTGTATCATCGCAAGCGATGTGGCAAAAGCGAACAGGAACATTCCCGACTGACAAAGGATATGGCAGGTGGGCGTTTTCCCAGTGGTAGTTTCGGAGAAAATGCAGCCTGGTGGTATTTGAGCATTATCTCGCTGAATCTGCTAAAGCTGTTTCAAAGATATACCCTGCCGAATGAGCTGAAACAGGTCAGATTAAAGACTTTGAACGCCAGACTGTTTCGGATCGCATTAAAGACAATAAAACGCAGTGGACAGAGGGAATATTTGACAGCAGGAGAGCTTATCAGGTAAGTATTTTTTTTAACCAATTGGATTTATGAAATTTCAGGAGTGAACAAGATATGAAAAAAAGCACTATTTTCTTGATGGGATTTGTATTTTTAACGATGACTATTTGTGGAAACCAAGCTCAAGCCGAATCTAAATGGTATGACTACGGCAATGGAATAATTAATCTAGCAAACGTAACACACTTTGGTTGGGGTACCCAAGGGACTTACAAAAATGATTCAGGAGAAGATGTAACAGATACTTGCCAATCCATTCTCCAACTTTTTGAAAATGCAAAACTTGATAAAGCGCAACGGGCCGACCTAAATATTTATTGCAATGCATATATTAAATTCGATCTCTTTACTTTGACCGTTGATTCAAGAATCCTAACAACCAAATCAGATCTTGAGTTATCTGAAAAACAACTGAAGATTTCTCTTGAACAACTTCGTCAGTTTTTGAAAGGATCAAATAGGTATTTATGATACCAAGAGTGTAGCATAGATGAACTGCCAGACCAGGGAGACGTTCATTCAGATTTTTTTCATAGGCGTGATATTCGATTTGGTCACGCACTTGTTCGTAATTAAACCGTGATTGTACGGACTTCATGCAAGATGGAGATGATTGCGCTATATTCAGCTCTTTAACGGCGATTGTAGCCGGTTTCTAGTAACTTGGGAAATTTGAACATTTCAAAGAATTTCAGTTTTTCCATACAGGTGGAATTTGTTTCTGTTTCAATACACCTGAGCACCATTTAGATTTATGTTTAATCATTATATTCATGTTACCATCAGAACGCATTCCGAGGATTAAATCAGCACCATATGGAAGTTTTCCTTTCAGGCCATAGGTATCAAATTCAGCTGTTATGATAGCACTATAGCTACCTCTGGACTCACTCCCCGACGCATACTCCACAGATGCACTTTCGTTGTTTAAATAAAATACAGCTACTTTGGAGTCATGTGTGGCATTTCTGCACATCCAGCCTTCCCAGATACCTCCAAACGCTCTTTT
>Ga0233437_1004689_pt1 | contig 15786 bp, 9 predicted proteins | sample SI_122_August201_FD_182714 | JGI IMG/M metagenome (GOLD analysis project Ga0233437, IMG submission 182714) | Seawater microbial communities from Saanich Inlet, British Columbia, Canada - SI_122_August2016_200_MG | ecosystem: Environmental > Aquatic > Marine > Inlet | place: Canada: British... | reverse complement strand
ACCATGAAGCAGATTAAAAAGATCATGAGACAACGCAATGAATTTTTTAACACTTTTTGGTGATTGTTTTTTAAACGTGAAGGGATTTGTATTTTTTTTCTTGACTAAACTTATCATAGATGTCCCCATCTTTATCATCATAAACAACTCCAAGTATAAAAGACCCTGAAAACTGTAATGCTGTTCCAAAATCACAAGTCAGCATGTAAGAATAGGTATAGATTTCATAAGCACCGAATGCCACACCGATCCCGACTTCCTTAAAGTCTTCTTTTAACATATTTACCCTGTGTCCTCTGTCCGGATAATCTTTATCAATGAACAGGTTGTCATGATGTTCAAGAACAGTAGAAACTTCATCAATGAAACCTGTAGAGCCGATAAACGCTAAATTCTCACCAGCCGTGGAATATTGATATCCAGCCTCCTCCATCCGGTCAAAAGGGCTTTTCCCATTCAGGGAATAATGGGCAAAATAATCCTGATCAATCATATCCTGGGAATGTAATCGGGCTGCCTGGATCAATTTTGCATTTAACACTACAGGCTGTACAGGAAGTCCGGAAATTGCTCCTGCGGGCACCCCTTCATAAAGATCAATACCCAGGCGGGCTGCTTCAGCAACAGGATTCAGCCGGGCCCGGTTAAGAACCTCCAGGTGAGCCTGCTCAGCTGCCGTGGGATCACCATAATCAAAGGGATAAATAGCCTGGGGGAAAAGTAGATCCCCTGCTACATCTCTTTCATCATACCAGGGATCACCCAGCTGGAAGATTCCCTGAACACCGGGAATATCAGTTCCTGATGCACCAACCCAGGGCATAAAAATTACATAAAAAATTACTGCCAGTAAACCAATCCGGCAGATCCAGAATAAGTTTTCTTTTTTTTCAGTCATGGCGAAAATTCTCTAAATAAATTAATATGAAAGATATCTTTAGGGTATACGCAGAAAACAATATATCATAAAAGCTGGAAGCTCACAATGCCGTCAAAAACAATCAATTTATTTTTGTAATTGTTCAGCCCGTTAAAAAAAGGTATCCCCAAAGCCCTGTCTGATGGATATTTGCAGGAGGTTAAGCGTTTAGCATCGAAACAAATATCCATCAGACAGGGCGCTTTCAAGCGTAAGAGCTGAATAATTACTTATTTTTTTTCATTTTTAAGTTTCCAATAATTTTCAAAAGGATTTAATTTGATAATTTGTTTTTTTTACCAAGGTACCAATCAACTGTTTTTTGTATTCCTTCATCCATACCCATCTGTGGTGCCCAGCCTATCTGGCCTTTAATTTTTTTAGATTCAACTCTTAAAGAACCCCATAATTTATTATATAGACTCTTTTTTCCAATTATAATTAAAAGTGATTTTGCTAAAAAAACCGGGAAATAAAAAATTCTTGCTGGCTTACCCATTGCATTTGAAATTTTCTCAATAAGATCCTTTGTTGATATGTATTCGTCATCACTTATATTAAAAATTCCATTGATGGCTTTTTGATGGACGACACAGGCTAAAATAACTTGTATTACATTATCAAGAGCAATAAAATTTCGTTGATTTTTTACCCCGCCAAAAGGCAGAGGGATACCTCTATAAACGCAATCAAGAAGTTTTAAGAAATTAGCTTTAACATGTGGACCATAAACTAATGGAGGCCTTAAAATAACTACTTCCATATTACTTGTGTCTCCAATTAAACAAAGAGCCTGTTCAGCCATTTGCTTTGAAATGGCATAATTATTATTGGGGTTTTCCTTACTTTTTTCAGTTAAGGGAGTTTTTAAATCTGAAGTACCAAGAATTCCTATGGTGCTTATGAATATAAAACGCCTTATATTTTTTTTTTGAGCAGCCTGTTGTGCCAGCCTCTTAGTGCCTTCAAAATTTACCTGACAAAATTTATTATAGGAACTATCACCGTCTTTTCTTTCAAGAGGAACCTGGGCTGCAAGATGAATAACTACATCAATATTATTTAATGCAAGTGACCAGTCATTATTTTCATCAAGATTTTCATAATAAAAAACATCTTCTTCATTAATAATTTTGCCATCATTTTTTTTTCTAAGAGCGCATTTTAAAGAATATCCTTTTTCCCGTAACAATGGATATAATGCTCTTCCAATCAGGCCGGTCCCACCGGTTAATAAAATATTCATCAATAGCTCACTCTTTTTAAATTATGTAGTTGTTCTGCCCGTTAAAAAAATTATCCCCAAAGCCCTGTCTGATGGATATTTGCAGGAGGTTAAGCGTTTAGGATCGAAACAAATATCCATCAGACAGGACGGTTTCAAGCGTAAGAGCAGAATAATTACAAAATTATTTATTATTCCATGTTATTCTTTTATCTTTTTTAAACAAAAGGGTGAAAACTGCAACAACGGCTCTGATAAAAAAGAAAGGTTTTAATAAAAACGCAAAATTCTTAAAATAATATTTTTTATACAAATTATAAAAAGCAAAATAATAAGACCATATTGCCTTATAACTGTTCAGTTTAGTGCTCTGGCCTCCATAATGTATCAATCGGGCTTTAGGGTAATAAATAACATCCAGGTCTAAATCTCTGACTTTTCGACAGATATCAGCATCTTCAGCATACATAAAACTGAATTCATCAAATTGCCCGATTTGTTCAAACAATTGTTTTGAAATCATCAGGGCTCCGGCAGAAACAGTATCAACCGCCTGTTTTTTTTCATAATCGAGTTTATTCTGATAATACTCAACTGCTTCATTAGATAGAAAAGATTTTAAAAAAGGGAAAAAGTGCCATAGTCCTAACAGGATATTAGGAAAATTCCTGTAGGAAACCTGATGGGTGCCATCCTGATTCAAAAATTTCGGTCCCACAATACCAGCTGATGGATTTTCATCCATATATTCCACCAGATTGAACGCAACATCATTTATAAACACAATATCCGAGTTTAAAAAAAAGAGGCGTTTCCCTGTGGCAAACTTTGATGCAATATTATTTGCTCTGGAAAATCCTTTATTGGCATTGTTGTAAATATATTGATAATTTTTATATTTTAGTTTTGACAACATCTGCCTGGACCCATCTGTTGAAGCGTTGTCAATCACAATTACTTCAAATTCATGTTTTAATGTATGATCATAGACCGATTGAATGCATTCAAAAGTCAATTCTTTGGTATTGTAGTTTAGAATAATAATTGATACATTCATGGCTTCTTAATCATGATACCTTAATAAAAAATTCTTTGATTAATTTCCTTAATTGAAAACGCCAGTGAACAGGCTCTACTCCCAATGTCTAATTATTGGAAATAGTATTAAAAACACTATAAAATTGCCTCTTGGCAGGAGTGGGATATTGTTCATATGGAAACTGATCCAAAACGAATTTACTAAAATTTATTCCAATAAATATAGACCCGCCTGTCACAAATATTTTTTTCATGCTTTATCTTACATCCTCTTTTTCAGTACAGATTTTAAAGTCTTGCCAGAGCAGCAATAATCTCATCATCACTGGCACCTTTAAGATTGTTGACTGAAAAAACGTAGTCATCGTCAATCACCAGGTTATACTGCTCATAGTATCTCTTAATACATTTCAACATAAGTTCAGGTTTATACCTAAATTCGAGATATTCTTTCTCTTTCTGGCTTCTGACTCTGTCAAACATTATGTGATGATGAATGGCCAAAGAAGCAGGGGAATTCACCATTCTTTTCCCTTTTGCCTTTAAAGCAGATGATACAGCAATATCTTCGAAAACATTAGGATATTTTGGGTCCACAGGAAAATCTGTTTTATACAGGGTCGCCCCGATCGGTACCCAGTCACACTCTCGCATCCGCATGGCAGTCAGATCAAAAACGTTCTTTCCCTGGTCAAACAAACCAAGTTTCACACGAATGCCTGTTGTCTTGAGCCATCCCCCTGAAAACTGCAGAGTATGGTTGGGGAATGTAACCCGGCAACAGACAGCGCCTATATCGTCACTCTCATCCGCCCTGAGCAAAATCTCTTCCAGCCAGCCCTGGCACACCTCAATGTCGTTGTCCAAAGAAATAACATAATCGCAAGAAACATACTGCATAGCCTTGAGTCGCCCTTTAGCAGGACCATGGTTTTCACTTTCATAGCATACTCGAACATTTTCAATGCCTTCAATGTGTTCTTTTATAAAATCAACAGTTTCCTTTTTCGATCCATTATCCAACAGGATAATTTCATGGGGAATTTTTACTGTCTTCTTAATCGCTTTAATACAGTTCAAAGTCTGGTCCTCTTTACCATAAGAGAGGACCAGAAAACTCACCTTTTTATGATAATCACCATTTCTAACTGCCATTCTAAACTTTGCCTGATTACTGGCTTTTTTTATGGCTATATCCTGCTTCTTTTTACCGGTTATGGTCTGCTGGTTGTCATGCCAGCGATGGTAATAAATAAAATGGGGGACATGGAGAAAGGAACTGGAAGGGAAATGAAAGGCTGCCCGCATCAAAAATTCATAATCCTGAGCAGCGTCAAACACCGAATCAAACAACCCTACTTTTTCAAACACCCTGCGGTGAATTACCTTCAGATGGCTGGCATACATTTTACCATCCAGTTGCTCGACCAGCATATCCTCTTTAGGTAATTCAATAAAACTTACTTTACTTACTTCCTTATTCTGAGAGTCGATATAAATTCTGTCACTATATGCGTAAACTGTTTCTGGAGACCACAGATCAACCACAGACTGGACAGCATCCAATGCCAGGTAATCATCGCAATCAAGAAAAGCTATCAAATCACCTTTTGCAGCAAAAAGTCCTCTGTTTTGAGTTTCTGAGATCCCTGAATTAACTCTATTATGTATAATTTTACATTTTTTACAGTTGACAAATTCACTTAAGATGTCTTCAACTTTTGAATCTGTCGAGCTGTCATTGACAACAATCACCTCAATATTATCATAGGTTTGATTTAAAGCAGTGCTGATACATTTATGAATATAATCAGCATGGTTATAAACAGGAATAATAATGCTTACAAACAAATTGCTCTTTGCTCCTGTTGTTATAATCTTTTTTCGCCTGTTTGCTCCGGCCTGAAGGTCGTAGTAATATTTTCGCAAAAGACTTCTGACTGTTTCAGGCAATGGCAGGGACCTGACAAAAGCTTTATATGTAGCAATATTAATTAATGTTTGAAAACTTCTTTTCAAAAATCGTATCGGTTTGGTGATCTTCCAGGAGGTTGAGTTAATCAAAGAGTTGACTTCGGCCTTCAACGCATCTATTTGCTGCTCTCTTGAGCCGAGCCACTCATTCCTGATTGCAATGTTCCCCTCCAATTCATATATCTGCTTCTCCCTGACGCTGAGCAACTCATCCCTGACTGCAATTTTCTCTTCCAATTCATCTATTTGCTTATTGAATTCCCGGGTAATGTTTTCTATTTTTTTTTCATTGCTAAAGGCATGAAGTTCAACCATGTAGTCAGCATATTTTTTTATTACTGCAGGATTTAAAACATCCCAATTTTTTCCAACTATGCGGTTGTAGGCCATATTGATTTGCTCTTCTTTAAAACGGCCGCCAATAACAGTTGAATTTTCAAACGAGCGATACTCCGATACAAGCTCAGGTATGTAGCTAAACCGGTATTGTTCAGCAAACCTGATTAACAGATCCCAATCTTCAAACAGATCCAGAGTCTGATCAATATTGCCTACTTTTTCAAAGGCTGTTTTTTTTATCAACAAAGCATTAAAAGGAATATAATTACAGCACAGCAACAGCTCTGAATCAAAGGGTTTAGCAAACAACATCGGCGCATGATCTTTGTCAAGCATATGATTTTTATCATATTTTTTACAAATCACCTGACCATAAACAACTGAAGCACCGGATTTATTCGCCTCAGCCAAAAGCACCTTTACAGCCTCGGGAAAAAACAGATCGTCATCATCAAGAAACATTACCCAGGCGCCGGTTATATTTGCAAGCCCTGTATTGGCAGCCACAGATCTACCCATCTGCAAATCATGTGCAATGTAATTAATCATCATGGTTGTTTTGAATTGATCAACAACCTGACTAACATCTACACCACCATCGTTAACCACAACACACTCTATATTACCATGGGTCTGTTGTGAAATGCTTAATAATGCTTCTTTTAAAAGTTCAGGCCGGTTATATGTTCTGACAATTATTGAAACAGCCGACAAATCATTTGCAGGTAAAGAGACAGCCACATCACCGTAATCAGCCTGACAATCTGAGGGACCAGGTAGGAACCGATTAATATCATGATAAATGATAGAAAAAGTATTAAGTTTTTTAATGGTGTCGGTTTTCCACAAGGAAAATCCTTCAGCATGAGTAACCTTATCCGGTAAAGTAAGGCTTCTGAACCTATTTAAAGCATTACAGATATCTGCATATGGTCTTTCAAGCAATTGACTCTTATATTCATCAAAGGTTTTGCACTTTCTGTCAAGTACACTTGTAATGTCCACCAGGGTATTGACACTCAATGGTTGTCCAACCTCATAAAATGCAAGATCAAAATCAATCATCAAATTTCTGACCGCATTCAGCAGCAAAGAAGCTGCCGCACGGTGATCTGGATGCAATTCCACAAGTGATGGCACATATACCAGTTCCGGCAAAAAATCCTCCAGCAAATCAATCATCTGTTTTAATACCCCTGATGAGCTTGCAAGAGACCTGTCTTCATAAGGCCAGAATTCTAAATCCATTACTCCAAGATTTGCACATGCTTTTTCAGCTTCCTTCTTCCTGAGAGCTACATAAGTCTCTTTATCTGATTGATTTGATATATCTCCCATAGCACCATTAGTAAGAAAAACCACCTTTACGGGATCGCCGGCATCCCGGTGAAGAATCATGCTGCCACCACAGCCGAATGTTTCATCATCAGGATGGGGTGCCAAAACAAGGACCCGTCTTCCTGTCAGGTCAGTGGAGTGATATGGTACTAGTCTTCCTTCATTTTGCATGTAACTTTTACCTATAACCATTCAAAAAATTTATAAAACATCTCCAAAAGCCACTTTTGATCGGACAAAAAACCATGCCCCAAAACAATAAGAGATTAATGCACAAACAGACATCACCATCAAGGCATGAATATTAACAGTATCCATTAAAATAATGTCTCTGAAAAAATTGACAAATTCAAACATGGGATTCAAAGAATAAATGAATTTAAATTCTTCAGGTACCATTGAAAAAGGGTATATAACAGGAGTTCCAAAAAACCACAACATTATTACTATATTCAGCAGTTCCCCTATGTCACGGATAAAAACACAAATAGCTGACAAAAAAAATGAAAGACCAAGTACAAACACCATTTCAATGAGAAGAGCAACAGGAATGAAAAACCAATTAGCATTTAAATATCCGTTAAATGCCATATAAAATAGGAAAATTACAAATCCAATACTGTTTATTAGAAAAGTTGTAAAAACAGCACTGACTGGAAGAAGCTCAACTGGAAAAACAACCTTTGTAATAAGCGCTGATTCACCAATCAGAATTCCAACAGATTTGGAAAGACTTTCGGCAAACAATGTCCATGGGAAAAAGCCGCACAGAAAAAAAATCACAAATTTATCAGTACCTGTTTCTTCTGGAGTTATAGTAAGCCTTAAAACAAGGGAAAAGACAAAAAAATATGAAATAATCGTAGCAAGAGGGGTAAGAACTGTCCATACAAGTCCGCCAAAAGAAGCTGCAAACCTGCCTTTAATATCTCTGGTTATAAATCCTTTTAAAAGGTTCCAATGATAATATATTTGAAAAAAAAGAGTGATAACCTGTTTCATGAATAGTATATTTTTTACCATATGTTTTTTACGTCAATCCAAATAAGAGATTATTTACATTCAGAAATGAATATCATTTGGATTTACAATTTTCAATATAAATATACTCTAATGGACATCCAGATTCAAATCTGCTGTATATGTTCATTCAGCATATAGTTTTGCAACCTGCTGATTTTTACAAGGCATTATGTGGCTGTGCCAGCGGTTTTTCCTTCATATTAACATGGCTGTAAATAAAATCAGTGACAGACTTTGCCCCTTCAGCACCACGAATAAATTGATTAATAGAGACATCTAGGCTGTCTGGATATAAAAAATACATCAGCCCCTCGTTGAACCAACCGCAAGACTCAATATAGTATTGATAACTGCGCTTGACCTCATCCAGAATACATTTTTCAACAAGTGGCCAGGGTTGTTCAGGTTCAATCCTCCCTTCACTGTCGAATTCAAGAACACCGTTAGCACTGGATTCGCCTATCAGCATCAGTCTTGGCTGTTTGGGTAAAGCCTGCAAAGCTCTTTCAAGAAGTATCCGGTTGCCTGCCATTCGACACTCAAATATTGCATCCAGCAAAGCTTTATCATTTTCGTAATTATCCTTCTTTAAATTCATTGGACCATCCTGAATAAAAGAGAGTTTTTTTCTCAATTCTGAAAGTGTTATATTTTCAAACTGCCGGCAGGATTCACATCCCAGTGAAACACTAAAGTAATGCAAAGTATGTTCATGAATTCGATCAAACAGCATCGTTGATAAATATGAATCAAAAGAAACAACGTCAAGTTCTGTCGGTATACCACCTTCTGTATAAAAATTATTAGCACTGTCATAAGTTGTGAGCCTTGAGTTGTTCATTATATCAATCCATTTTTTGAATCCTTGTGCTTTAATGCCGGTTTGTGACAACAAAGACTTATGCTCCTTATAATATTTATCTATATTTTCAACATACTTCATCATCTGCCGGTTGATATGTGTTGCAAAATCCGAATCAAAAAGACCCGCCGCAAAAATAGTACCAAACTTCAATCCATCAACACCATTCTTTTTAAAAAACTTTCTTATCGTTCGTACTGCACGATTAATTTCATTATTCGATATTCCGTTCAAAAAAGGCTCATCAGCTATAAAAATAGTCCCAACTTTGCCATAATAAATTTTAAGCATCTCGGGCAAACCTGACAATCGCAGTTCAATCTCTTCATGTGAAACTATTTTCCTAATCTTATGAGAAGAGGCAATATTGAACACTTTTGTTAGCTTTGTACCCTGATCATTTTCATAATAAGTATTCATGGCTTCAGGCTCTTTAAGGTCAGTAATTACAGACCCTAAATTCAAATGAACGCGATGATTATAGTTGCCAACATAATCAAAAATTTTTTTAACAGAATCCAGATTAATTCGTAAAGACCCCTTTTTTTTATCATGAACAGGGTAAAGATTTATCATTGAAAAATTAACTTGTGAAACAAATGAATCAAGATAATTCGGTGAAAAAAAACCAATTTTTTTATTGCAGTTCTCTTCAATGGGTGTGTAAATGGTAAAGAATAACATGCTGACAATAATCAAAGAGAAAATAACAACTACAGTATATTTATTAAGATATTTCATTCTACTCCTGCCTTAATGAAAATCTGTTTCTGCCAATAATTGTGTCTAAAGATCCATACATGAGAAACAGTTTATCTAAAGTTTTTCATTTTAAGAGGGGGTTACCAAATCATTATATTTTCTGAAAAATAACATAGTTGCCATAGAGATGTAAGCCCAGCAGTTTTTTGGCATCAATTGAGACGCAAAGAGAATAAAAGCAATCAGCAATCTCTTGATCAATCAGTTTCGGCAACAAGTTGCCCATCCAACTGAAGCGAAAATTAGGGTCCAGGTAAGCACCCGCCAGACAAAGCTTCAAACCTATTGTTTCTCCACATTTTTGCAGAGAGTTAAGATCAAAGCTGGCACAATGGTCCTTAGGCGCCATTAATCTATAAGTTGTATCGTAAAAACCTCCCAAACGGGGAAAAGACAAATAGGCGTAGCCACCCTTTTTCAGGAGCAGGTGGAGATGCCCGGTAAAATAAGCAGTGCCGGTTGTGTAATCAATTCTGGCGTAGCCACCCTTTTTCAGGAGCAGGTGGAGATGCTTTATTACAGCTTCCCAGTTATAGCAGTGTTCCATTACATGGTGACCGGTAATCAGGTCAAATTTCCGATCTGAGGTAAAAGAAAGAATATCCGATTTTCTGTATGTTGAGCTATTAAAAACAGACCCTCCTGGTTTGTGGACATTGTCAATACCTACAAAGTGGAGGTGCTGGGTATCGATGGAATCAAAGAGTGTATGCCCAGATTGTCCGCCATAGAGGCCGCAGGATGCACCTGTACCAAAATCAAGAAGTGAGATGTTGTCTTTTTGTTGTAAAAGGTATCGAATAAGGCCGACAAAAGCACCATTAATCATTTGGTAAAGATATGCCTGGTCAAGCGCATTGATGAAGCTGACGATATCCTCCTCTTCCTTGACATCCGGCAACGTGATGGAAAACGGCATTTCATTCAAGAACCCGACTTGTAGATACTGCCGATATTGCCGGCATGAAATCGGCTCAAGATTTTCAATGCTATTATGAAGAGTTAACAGGAAATTCAATAAGTTATAAAAGGGGCTGCCAAAATTGTTTTTGTTTGCTTGTAACCAGTTTTTGCCCATATTATTTGGATTAACCATAGTTCATGCCTCTTGTTGTGTGAAAAGCGTTATTTTATACAATTTATGGGATGCGAGTTATAATCGGTATATTGCCATAGTTTTTGCCCTGGCAAACTCGCTTTCCCCCTTCCTGGCTAAAACTCCACAGGCCTGCTGGATTATCATATTATTCTTCCCAACTCTTAAAATAACTTTGATTCATGGCTTATTGCGGTATTTTTTTCCATCTCATTTATGGTAGATATATATTTAACAATGCCAGACAACCTACCTTTGATATCTCTGATAATAAATCCTTTTTAATATCATTGGGCGATTATTTCCCAGGAGCCTCTGAGTGAAACCCGGCCCATGCCTTTTCTTAATGCAGTTGTAACAGGCCCAATATACTTCAAATCATACCATAATAATCCGGTATCATCAGAAATTCCACCTACAATCTTAAAGGAACCAACACGTAAAGGCAAAAAGTCTAATACATAACGAACAACAAGGGTCTGGCCTATATAATAGGGGCCAAATTCCAAACCGTCATAATTTGTAAGACTGGCCCCAAGAATCTCTTCCTCATTGCTCATAATAGCAAAACCGAAATTAGGATTTATATTATCAGCCATAACCTCAATTTCCATTTCCAAAACTATCGGCTCCATGGGGTCGATAAGAGTTTCTACATCGTTGCAATCAATGGTTTTTATTATAAAAGAGGTGATCCTACAATCTTGTTCATGCGCTTTTTTTAACACATGCGGCTCATTGATATTCTCAAGTACGACCTTTTTCTGATTGCAGAAATCTTCGTACAGCCCTACAACTTCACTACATTTACCTGCTTTTTTTATTTTTCCATTTTCCAGCCAGATAACCTGGTCACACAACTCTTGAACAAGGTACATGGAATGGCTGCAAAAAAGCATTGTCTTGCCCTGCTCTTTAAAAAAATTCATACGGGTTATGCATTTTTTCTGAAATGCCATATCCCCTACAGCCAGGGCTTCATCAATAATCAGAATCTCAGGGTCAACCGTTGTGGCAATGGAAAAAGCAAGTCTGACATACATTCCCGAAGAATAGGTCCTGACCGGTCGATCAATGAATTGCTCCAACTCAGCAAACTCAATAATTTCATTCTCTTTTAGTTTGATCTCTTCTTCTGGAATACCAAGCAGGGAAGCATTCAGGTGTATATTCTGGCGGCCTGTGAACTCAGGATGAAAGCCTGCTCCAAGTTCAAGAAGAGCTGCAACCCTTCCGTTAACTTCAATATTGCCCGTTGTGGGATGAATCGTTCCTGCAAGAAGTTTCAATAGTGTTGATTTTCCTGCGCCATTATCACCGATAATTCCCAGTGACTGGCCCAGGGCAACATTAAACGAGATATCACTTAGTACCTTAAAAAGATCGTGTTTCGGTTTTCTAAACAAAGCTTCCCAAAGCCTGTCATGGGGTTTTGCATATAGCCTATATTCTTTACCTACATTTTGAACATTAACTCTGAACATTTACACCTTTACCGATTAATATTTCCAATTTACAAAATTTTAATTTAAACCAATAGCAATACCCCTGATTAACAAAGACAGAAGATATCATTTAACAAAACAATTATCAAGGCACATAACCCCATTAAGGATGGGGGATAGAATGAAAAACCGCAAAAAACTCAACTCAAAATTATAAGATAATTGAAGCAGGTTGGTTAATCAAAAAAAAAGCAGGGCCATTTCTGACCCTGCCGTAATTCTATTTTAAAATTATTTATTGATTACTGAACCATAAAATCAAATATTGTAAACTTTGAGGGCATTTGATTACCCATGGAATCACGCCCAAAAACTGTCCAATACCACGTACCTTTAGGCATTGACTGCCATGTTGCATCATCCATTGTGAGAAGATTCAAGGTCTGGCCTGGAAAAGGAATAATCGGATCAAAGGTAGCGCCGCTCACACGGGCAAGAATCAGTTCATACTCTGCTACTCCTGTATAAAGATCCCACTTGAATACGGGTGCAGATTGAGAACTATCCAGTACTGACCCCGGCGAAGGGCTGGTAAGGGCTACTGCAGTACTTGCAATGAATTTGAGACCATTAACATACTTAGCCGGAACTTTTTGATCAAACGTAGAGCCGATAAGCACACCACTGTCGTTATACGCCTCAACACCCCATGTGATATCCCAGGCAGCCATTGAATCCCATCCTGCAGAATCAAGTTGAACCAGATACTGCATGCCGGTGAGGACTTGCGTAAAATTAGGGGTGGGAGTACATGAGCCGCCGCTGCCGGAGCATGTTGGAATAAGTTCAATTTTAATGGGAACAGAAGTTCCAGCTAAAAGATCATTCAATTCTAAACACAAAAGGTATTTCGCTGTATTGGTAATCTTTGTAAAACTAAAAGGCAGAGAACCACTTACACTTCCATAACTTAGCGCTTCATTATTCTTTGGAGCAACAATATAAATCTGCTCAACACAATTAGTACAGGAACTACCTGAGCCTATGGCAAACTCATTTGATTTCTTGGTGTAAGTTCCATCGGACGCTGTTATATAAAAGTCAATCCCCGGATTTTTATAGTCTGCCTCTGGAACGTCTACTTCATAAAGAGAGGGATCATATGAAGAGATGTTGCTCATTGGAAGCTTTGTATACATATTGTTAGTACCTGAAGTTCGATAATAAAGATTTACAGCAGAAATAGCATCTCCATCAGGATCAGTAACTTCAGCTTTTATTGAAATCGGAACAGAACCGCCAAAAGCCGGAGCGCCTCCTGATTGAAGCATATTTTTGGTATCTCCGAGCAGAGATATCACGGGAGGATTACAGGTAGCACATCCTTTTACACAGTAGTAAGTTGTAAACTTAGTTCCATCAGGAAGGTTTACTTCAAGATCATAACATCTATCAACTGTAAGGTATGAACCGGATTGGAAACTAATCTTATACTGCTTTAAAATAGTTGATTGAAGCCCTTGATAGATGGCTGACAGGTTACTAAAGTCAGCTGTGGAATAGGTTCCGCCTGTCTCAGTTGCTATCTTCTCCAATGTAGTTTTTGAGGCTCCTCCAATTCCAATTGTATAAACCGGGATATTAAGCTGTTTGGCATAGGCAATAACTTCATCAGGTTTTTTGTTACTACTGCCGTCCATTCCATCAGTAAAAGCGATAACCGCCCTGATACCAGGTTGTTTACTGGTGAGCGTCAATGTTTCGTAAATCGCACTATAAATAGCTGTTCCTCCGCCATAGCTAATACCATTGACTGCTGTTTTAAGACCCTGCTTATCCGTGGTAAAATCCTTGATAGTTGTTGCAGTTGAATTAAAAGCGACAATCCCGAATTCATCCTGGACTCCGGTACTCATATCAATAAAATTATTAACTGCGGTTTTAGCACTTGCCATACCACTGCTGCCCATGCTGCCGCTTTTATCAATTGTAATACCAATGCTTAATGCAGAAGTACCGGAACTAACCGGTACAACTGTCAAGGGGGAAATCAGGCTGTTGTTTTCAAAAACCTTAAAGTTTTGATTGCCAAGGTTTGAAACAGCATTACCATTTAGATCTGTAACAGTCACATACATATCAACATCAGGAAAATTGCCATTATCAAACTGGTTGATTTTTAAATTTGAACTCGTACCTACTGTATTTGAACTCGTACCTATTGGATCAATTAAGCCATCGCAATTCTGATCTATGCTGTCCCCCGGATATTCAGTTGCACCCGGATTAACATTCGGATCAGAGTCATTGCAGTCGGTCTTATCCATTACATACCCATATGGCTGGTAAGATTCAGTCTGGCTCTGGCTGGGATTACCATATCCGTCGCCGTCATAATCCTTGTACCAGGTGGATCCTGCCCCGCTAATCGTTATATAATGGGTGTCGGTTTTACCTTGATAACTTGCTGTTATGGTGCAGGACTTATTTGATGTGACTGAAGAAGTGGTCAGATAACCGCTGCTGCTGATACTGGCGTAACTTGAATTCTCACTCCAGGATGGATTTATTGTGGCACTTGTGCCATCCGTATAATAGGCTTTACATGTGTAAGCCTCGGAGCTGTTCGCAATAACCGAGGTTGAACCGGATACTGTAAGATATGAAATTACCTTATCCGTATTTTTAATCGTTATATAATGATTATCGGTTTTTCCTCCAAAGCTTGCTGTTATGGTGCAGGACTTGTTTGATGATACCGAGTAAGTGGTCAGATAACCGCTGCTGTTGATACTGGCATAGCTTGAACTCTCGCTCCAGGATGGACTGATTGTGGCATTTGTACCATCCGTATAATAGGCCTTGCAAGTGTAGGTTTCTCCACTTTTCTCATCAACCGAGGTCGAACCGGATACTTTAAGATAGGAAATTACCTTATCAGTGTTTTTAATCGTTATATAATGATTATCGGTTTTTCCTCCAAAGCTTGCTGTTATGATGCAGGACTTGTTTGATGATACTGCGTAAGTGGTCAGATAGCCGCTGCTGTTGATACTGGCGTAACTTGAATTCTCGTTCCAGGATGGACTGATTGTGGCATTTGAACCATCCGTATAATAGGCCTGGCAAGTGTAGGCTTCTCCACTTTTCTCATCAACCGAGGTCGAACCGGATACTTTAAGATAGGAAATAGTCTTAGCACCTGAATTAGTAGAATAGGGAAAACTCAATTTAACCTTATGATCACCTGAACAATAGCCTACAGCAGAACTGTTTTCAACCTTGATCTCAATCTGTCCGTCTCCTGCATATTGGACAAGATTAGATTGAGAAATAGTAAAATTTACATCCTTATATGTTGATGAACATTGAGAAAGACCACCGTTGTTTTTCCCAAGTAAATTGCCTTCAATATAGATGGAGGCATATTCGGAACTGTAGTCGAAATCCCCTCTGACACTGACTGTCAAGATCGCATCACCACTAATGGTGACTCCGGAAGGAATAGCAAAAGAGTGTTGGGTTGATTGAGAGGCTGCTTTTATAAAAGCTTCAGTTTTTGTTTCGGAATATTGTAGATTAGCAGCAAAGATTACCGGATTGAACAATAAACCAATTATCCAAATACACAGTAGCCACCATCGGTGTTTGTCAAGCAAGTTGTCGCCTAAATTAAATTTATTTTTTTGTAGTAATTTTCTTTAAAATACGCATTTAATTCGCTTCGCTCATTCTTTTTAGGTTTTTTAAGGCAGGGCAGGATCG
>Ga0233437_1004688_pt1 | contig 15789 bp, 36 predicted proteins | sample SI_122_August201_FD_182714 | JGI IMG/M metagenome (GOLD analysis project Ga0233437, IMG submission 182714) | Seawater microbial communities from Saanich Inlet, British Columbia, Canada - SI_122_August2016_200_MG | ecosystem: Environmental > Aquatic > Marine > Inlet | place: Canada: British... | reverse complement strand
GAGGCAGGCATATACGACTTTGATGACGCGCTGAGCAACACCCGTGGCTGTGGGCCTGAGAAAGGGATCGTGTTTGAAGCAACGGATTGCCCGGCACATGTCAGCGAAGACGGGTTACGGGTGTTGCGCCAGGCGGCAGCGAGCGAACACCCGGATCACTGGCTTGTCTGGTGGACGGACCCCGAACTTACGGGACCGCGCCAAGAAGAAGTCAACATGGTTTTCTACACGACAGTCCGCTACACGGTGCTGGCCCCGGGCGTCAAGATTGACGGGAAAGTATCGGGCCTGCGGTACTGCGCGCCGCTTGGAGACATCAGACTGGCGATCAAGGAGAGGGGCAAATGCTAGACATCGGAAAACGGGTACTCTTGCACAAGGTATCATCGCCCGACATCTCCACAGATGTAGACGAGTTCGTGATCGCCACGGTTGTCGAGACAAGGGTGGTGCCTTACGCATGGTCAAGCCAACGCGGCAGACATGGAGCCAGGGCCGTCACTGAAGATGGGCGTGAGTTCACTTCATGCTGGAATGAGTACGATGATGCTTCAATGACCCCTCATTCCATGTGGCACGGGCCCGACCGCATTTGGTTTTGGATGACGCGTGTGCCGTTCTACGGTAAAGACACCTGTCCGGGTGTTCCATGGCCGGTGCGAAACGAAGTTGAACTGTGTCGCCTGCATGGCGCCTTTTACTTCAAGGATGACAGTTGCTCCGAGTGTGATTTCGAGGCTGACAGCCCACGCATTGCGGAGAAGAGAAAGAAAGAATTTCTTGAGCAGCGGCGGTGGCGCGGGTGGCTTGAGGAAGATTACGATTCAGATGGCAAATTGAGGTGGTGACAAATGAGAGGCAAGAAGTTGGCCGATGAACCGGACCGCCCCGGCTTTGACAGGGAGGGCACGCTTGCGGACATACGCAGGAGGATCCGGCTTGTCTGCAAAGGCGAGATGGACATCAACCCGCCGGGCGTAGAAGACAGCGAGTGGGCAACGAGAAAGAGGCAGTTGAAGACCGGGCTGTTTTACAAGTGGAGGAAGTAATATGTTCCAACGAATGCCATCACCAAAGCAAGTGGACAAACTGGCCGTGCTCGTCGGGCTTGAACCGCCGCTGCAATGGGCACAGAAACAACTCACAGACATGAATCGCCGCGACATGCTGATCCGCAACTGCGGCGAGGCCATCGGCGCACAGCAGTTCGCCACCCGGAGCACCGGCAAGTCCACAGTGCAGGCCCTTGTGGCACTTTGGATGGTGCTGGAGGGTAAGGATGTGGCCTTTCTCGCACACACGCCGGCCAACGCCGAGATGTTCGTCCGCATGGTGGAGATCTGGCTGCACCAGGTTCCGGCATTCCAGGGCAAGGAGCACGGTAGCATCCGCGCCTGTTGCTCGCTGAAGAAGGTGCTGCCACAAGAGATGGTGGTGATTGACCACACATGGGGCGACCCGTATGTGTCTTGAGACACGCAACCAAGGAGGATTGAGATGAAACAACTACTCAGGATCGAAGTGTCGCTCATCGATGACAAGGCCGACAACGGCGTTGAACTGCTCAAGCACGACGTCAAGAACGTCACGCAGGGGGAGGCGGATCAGGCGGTCGCGGATCTCAAGGACTTCCTGGGCATCGACGAGGACTAGGGGCGGGGAAAGAAAATCATCTTTTTTTACAATAAAGTACTTTTTTGGCTTGACAAGTGTGCGCTCCCGTCGTATATTGTATTCAGAGGGTAGGGAAAGCCCGAATGAAAACCAAAAGGGGATGACATGAAAAAGGTAAACCAGCAGGCAAGAAAGGTACTCGACAAACTGACGAAGGGACTGGACAACCCCGGCGACAACAGGAAAGTGGCCAATGACGACAACTACATGCCGGTGAGCGTCGAGCATGTGGGCACGGCAGCAGAAGGCCCGATGTTTTCGGTGGCACACTACTTTGAACAGAACGGCGACCTCATGGCCGACCCCGAAATGGTGTTCCTGAAGGGATTTGACGACAACTACTACCCGCTGCACTACCAGAACGGCGGATTCTTTCAGCAGGCATGGGACGTGGCCAAGGGAATGTTTTGGGCACGCGCTGGTCGCGAGCAGGCCACCTTCGCCGGTGTATGGATGAAGAATATCAACTACCAGCAAGCACTGTAGGGAGGGGCAAGATGATCGAGGAAACTTTCACAGCAAGTGATTTCGAGATACGCAAGATGGTGAAAAGCAAGATCAGGAAGGGGCACAAGCACAACGTGCTGATGGGCTACCGCTGTCCGCGGTGCGATCGGCTTATCGGGTTGCTCACGCATGGAAGTATGAATGAGTGCGAATGCGGACTCTTGCTCACGCTTTGCGGCAATGGCATGAAGTGTTCGTTGGGGGAGGAGTGAGCAATGATCATTGACCCACTAATCTGTACAGCGACAGCCGCCCACGTCTGCGACATTTGCAGGCTGGACCCCATACGCAAGGGAGAAGTGCACCGAGCCTATGAGCGCGAGGAGGATGGGAACCTGTACGACGTTCACGAGCACGTCGCATGCTCCGTCCTTGCCAAGTTGCTGTTCGGCGACAAGGCAGACAAACAGGTTTACCCCAGGGCGCTGCGGACTCACCTTTCGACACTTGACACCGACCAAATTGCCATACTGATTCATGACAGGGGCCACGACTTTGTCGCCCACGTCTTGCGCTTGTGGCTCCATGCCAAGACAGTACAATTGCAATGCCAGGTGCGCGACACCACGGACCTCAACAGGGATCTGACTGCCGCCGTTGAGCAGTGGCGCACCGATTGTGTCCACGCACGGGTGGCGCTGTACAAAGTGCTTGAGGGCCTAGAGCACGACAAGTGCCCGACCCACGTCATGCGTAGGACCGTTGATGCAATTGCAACAGCAAAGGGCATGATGGCACCAATGCGCTCGATGCATGCTCTTGATTCAGCGCCCACAATGGAGAGGTTGGACAGGCATGGCCCATCATCGACCATATCAGTGAACTTCGAGACATTGACGGTCCAGGGTGATTCAGCAAATTGTTGGGTCAAGTGGGCAGAAAAGGAAATAGGAGATGCATGATGAGAGAAACGGTATTTGAGAAGATGACGACAGAGGGAGTACCCCCCAAAGGCAAATGGCTGTACACCGCTGTCGGGGGCGTTGCCGGTTGTGCTAAGTGTGGCAGGCAGATGTATATAAACAGGGCACGTATTCAAGCAGACGGACGATTTGCCGGGCCAACGTCTTGCCAGAATCAAAACTGCGGGTGCATGTATGGCGATATCATCCTCCAGGATTGGACCACGGAGAACGCCCACAAGCCTGAGATGCCGACAGACGAGGCCATTGCCCGGGAACTGGAGGAAGAGGCCAAGGCCAGGTGTGGGCACACGAGGGAACTCCAGGCGCTGGCCACGAGCACGGTGGACGGGCTCATGGCGCAGTCCATTGCCTGCAAGGCGGAGCAACTGGCGGCCGAACTATACGAAGGGTTGATAGAAGCCGTCGCAGACTCGGTCCGCAATACCATCAACGAGGCGTCCTGCGGAACTACCATCGCCTTCAAGGACCGGAGCCGGTTGAGCGCGCTGCTGACTGGGGCTTTGGGCAAGGCATTCACCCTGACTGATGTCGAAGTAGCCCCCGACAAACTCCAGAAGATCCACAATGACACGGTTGCCGAGATTTCGCGGTGGGTGACGACGGTCATGGCCCGCAAGTTGGTTGAGGAAATCACGGGGGGGCTGGGGAAGAAGGGGGAGCCATGCTGACCCACGAAGAACAATTGCAACTCGTCGAGACGCTGGAGTGGCAACTCAAGTGGATGGTGCAGTCGTCATTCTGCATAAACGTCTACAAGGCGGAGGCCATGGAGCATGAGGCGCAAGTGCGACACATCAGACGACGCCTTGTGACTGAGCCGTCTGCATGGTGCGCTGACGCCTGTGGCGCCAAACTCCACTTTCGCGTCAAATGCGTTGCCGGCGAACACTCCAGCAATGCGGACGTGGCGCGTTTCGCCGTTGTGGAAAAGGCGACTGGAGTTCCTATCAGCGAAGAACGGTTCTCAACCTTCGAGGAGGCCGACGGTCTGCGATGGGAGTTGGAAGATGACTGACAAATGCCAGATGGAATGCCACCACACCCACGCTATTGATACAGGTTGGGCGTCTGTCACATACAAACTCAGCAAGGAGACGGCCAAGAAATTCGCCCATGAACTAAAAGCAGGAGGGCGCATTACAGTTGCTTTGCTGACCGCAATACTTGAGGAGAACAAGGCATGACTGACCTGAAGGAAGTCCACGAGGACGTGATGGAGCGTTACAGCCTGTCGCGTGCTGACGCCGAGACTATGGTGGAACTGGTTGTCGCCGTGTTGTGGGAGCCCGGCGGGATGGACATGACCACTGAAGAAATGTGGGACGAAGCCTATCGCAGGCTGACGGAGGGGGAATGAACAGGGAACGAGAAGTCTGGATCGCCCTAGGGGCGGTGTTTTGTCTCTCCGTTATTGCATGTGTTATCTATTTCCTGCTCCCTCAACAAGAGAGCCAGGTTGCCGTCCAGCCACACCGGTTTGAACTCGGAGTTCAGGTACATTCCATCGCCACAGACGAGCCAGGCACCTGCGGGAACATCATAACGACGTACAGCGACGAGTCTGGAAGTCCACTGTACGGCGTGCGCTTTGTTCGAGTCTATGGGGCGCAGACGGGCACCGACCGGATGTCTTATACTGTTGTGCCCTTGCCCCTGATTGAGATGTACGAATGGGAACTTGAACCGTGTGGGGGGAATGAGCGATGAACAAGCAACGACGTGAAGAGTTGAAGGCTATCTGCGACGCAGCGACTGAGGCGTATGATCTGGGATTTAACAGTAGAGACTGGCAAGCGTGGCGTGCGACAATGAGAAATGAAGCCTACAACGCTCTGTGTGTTGCCCTCCCCGAAGCCCTTGCACACATCGAGGTGCTGGAGCGTGCTTTCGAAATAGCAATCGATGATGCTCGCAAAGTTCTGCTGAGAGCAAATCTTCCATGTGTCCCGAAAACAAGTACAATTATTGAGCACTCAATAGACAGAGCAGGAAAGGAGTTGGAAGATGGATAAAGCAACTGAGAACTGCCCATACTGCCAAGCCAGCAAAAGCGTTTACCAATCTGGCGGGACACTCAGTGTTGAGTATGAGTGCGGCACGAACCTAACCAAGGATCATTATTGTGCCCCAGACGATAGCGCAGAGTGGTACCGCGGCAAGATGTGCCAAAGGGTGTGCGTTCTTGAGCGTGCGCTGGAGATACTCTCTGCCCACTGCGCCAGCTTTGTTTTCGGCTCTGCGCCGGATGCTGGGCCGTGGGTTGATAAAGTCAAAGAGGTCAAGCACCTTGCCGAAAAGGAGTTGGAAGATGTATGAATGTCCGAAGTGCGGCGCAGCAATAAGCTCTGCCAAGAATGGTATCACAATCTTTGGCTGCGGTTCTTCGATAAGGGCACGAGCAGATAGTTTCTGCGTGTCCAGTAAGTGCCTACTTAGGGCCAAGGACAAGCGCATCGCCATGCTTGAGCGTGCGCTTGCGAAGGCGGTGGCAGATGTCCACTTTTACAGTGGTCAGGCTGGATACGGAGATGTTGGCGATACGCGACATGTCCCGTACTACAAGACGAAAGCACAAGCCAAAAAGGAGTTGGAATGAAGCTTGACCTTAGAGAGTACGACTTACTAGCAGATCGGCAGGATTTACGCAATCGCATCGCCCACCTTGAATCCGAGATCGCCGTGCTTGAGCGTGCGCTGGAAACGGCCATAGCAGAACTCTGCCAGCGGAGATATGGACGAGGCAGCCCAGACGGTACTGGATCGGCGTACCAGCCCATAACTATGAAAAAAGCAAAGGCCGCAGCCGCCCAACGGCTGAAGGAGGAAGCAGATGCGGGCACCGCGGGGAGCACGACGTGAGCCTCACCACGCCCGCAAGCGCAGCACCGCATCCACCTGGCAACCACTTCTCCATCGCCCTGGTGCGCTGCAAGTCCGACCTCAACTTCGGCTCCATCATGCGCCTGGCAGTCAACTACCAGGCCGCGGCCGTCTTCCTGGTGCAGTGCCGCTTCCGGCACGTTCGCACGGACACGTCGCGGGCACAAAGACACCTGCCCATCATAGAGTGCGAGGAATTGCCCACAGTCGTCGGTTGTACCCACGTCTTTGTGGACTTCTCTGAGGACGCACAGGCTTTACCCGCATTCAGGCACCCCAAGCAGTGCCTTTACATCTTCGGGTCGGAAGACGGAACACTCACGCCGCCCGCAGGCAAGGCGCTGGTGTACGTGCCTACCTGCGGCTCCATGAACCTCGCTGTGTCAGTGGGTGTGTTGCTCTATGACAGGATGGCGAAGCAGGGGGGCACATCATGAAAGGATCCTGCACATGGCGCCGATTCGACGGCCTTTGCCAACACCACGGCTGCGACCACTGGATGCGGGCCTGCCGCGGCTACGCTTGTGCCTGGTACGAGTTGGACGTGGGCGACGATGAGAATGAGTTGTTTCGCACATTCGATGTGTCCTTCAAAACTCGGGAAGGCTTCAAGCATGCGATGCGACTGATGTCGTTCGAGGAATCTCCTAAACCGATAGGTGTCGGTTATGCAGATATGCGCATGGCTTTTGAGACTCTGACGAAGCGATATGAGTTTGCGAAGGCGCTCAAGGTGTTGAACATCGACTTCGAGGTAGAACCATGAACGAAATCCAAGACGACAACCAGCTCCTGCAGCCAGCGCCGGAACTTAGGCCAGAGCGCTGCGGCGGGTGCCGCTACCATTGCATGGTCCCCGTCGGCACATGTGGTATCAACCCGACACCGATCGAACGACACCACAGGATGCCCGCATGTCGGTTTGGGTTGAAGGTGGAGGAGGAAACCGACGCCCCCAAGCCGCCGGCTGCAATCGCCGTCACGACAGAGGAGATGCGGCAAGGCATCTTGGTCGCCCACAAGAACGGCGAGGCATGGTTCAAGGTCAAACTGCAGCCAAGCGGGGATCTGGTGATGGTGCCGTGGACGGCCAGCGAGAGGGGGGAGAGCAATGGCTGAGAAAATCATTCATGCCTGCGACCTGTGTGGGAAGCCATGCGGAGGCCGGCCGCCACGGGGAGTTTGCACAGGCCCCCCACGGGACGACCTTGAACGCTATGCCGCAGCCATCGACTTCAGGTATTCTATGGGCGGTTGGGGTTGCTACCACACCGTTTTCAACTTCAGCAAGGACACGCTCTGCAACGAGTGCTGGAAGGGAATCGTTGCATTGGGCAAGCTCTGTGAGAAGGCCATCAAAAGGAGGAAAGATGTCAACGCATTCGACATCGAAATACGAGAAAGGGAAGACTGGAAAGACACCATGGATAAAGTGCCTTTGCTGTGGGCTGGTGAGCCACCATCCTGAGGATGTCAGGCAACGGTATTGTGGGAAGTGCGGGGTGTTTCATGAGGACAACACGAACTATAAGAATGAGAAAGACGTGAAAGAACACAGATGCCGCGACAAGCACGGAAACCAGACACTCATGGTACGAAGCAAACACACAGGGACATGGAAGGAGGAACAGATGAGCAAAAAACCAACCATTGTCTGCATCTGCGGCAGCACCAGGTTCGCAGACCAGCACGCCATAGCCAGATGGGAACTGGAGCGCACGGGCCAGCACATCTGCCTCATGATCAACTACCTGCCTGCGGGCTACGCCGAGGAGCAGGGCTGGGTGGGTAAAGACCACTTCGCAGAGGCGGCTGGACTATCAGCAGTGCTGGACGAACTGCACTTGCGCAAGATTGACCTTGCAGACAAGGTGCTGGTCATCAACGTCGGCGGCTACTTCGGCAAAAGCACGGCCATGGAGGTGGCATATGCCGAGCATACGGGCAAGCCCGTTGAGTGGCTCGAGAATTCATCGCCGCCAGGGCCGTGGGGGATGTTGGTGGCTGCGCGGGAAAGGATGAAGGGGGAGAGATGACGCATGATGACCTTGTGCAGGCCGCAGCCGACTGGTTGCTAGCCGGGGCCAAGATACCGCATGGAACGGATGGCCGGCGCACGATGAAGTGCAGCGTAGTGATCACCGACATGACAACGGCAGCCAGCGAAACGCCGGACGCCATCGGATGGAGTTCATGGACAAGCGTGCTGCTGGAGGCAAAGGCCAGTCGCAGCGATTTCCTGCGGGACAGAAAGAAGATGTACCGCAGGCACCCGTTCATGGGCATGGGCCAATACCGCTACTACATCGCACCGAAAGCAATGATACGGCCCGAAGAACTGCCCGCAGGTTGGGGCCTCGTTGAAGTGAGTGGCGGTCGGCTGCGGACGAAGGTGCTGGCGACCAAGCAGGAGCACAACAGGAACAACGAGATAACCATGCTCGTATCTGCCCTACGTCGACTGCCGGCAGAGATAGACGGTGTGTCGTGTAACTGGTATTCGTCCAGGGAGCGGGGAGCAAAGAAGCGGGCAACAATTTACGTTGAGGATGGTCCTCAAGGTGGTGGCGGAGGAATGCGGCGGGACCTGAAGAAAATGGCGGAGGATCACGACAGCGTGGTGTGCGAACCGGTAGTTGCCAAGTGTAGTTACATCAAGGTGCGGGTGCCACCGGGTACCACCCAGGCCGACGTAGACATGATGGTGCGTGGTGTGGAAAGTGCTACAAGCGGACTACATGACGACTACTGTGACGGGGAGGAGGAGGAGCCATGAACAAGGACAAGGACAGCAGAGAAGTTCACTGGAGCACAGCAGAACAACACTGCGGTCGACGGCTGGACAGGCGGCGCAAGTACGCAGTCATCAACGGGGAACTGTGTTCGCTCGGTCGCTGGACCGACACATGCTCCGGTTGCTGTGAGACGGTGGACGGCCACAATGTCCACCGCTACCCACGAGACAAGAAGCACGGCTGCCTCATCGGTGGCGGGTGCGACGAGTGCGGGTACACGGGCAAGAGGCGGCAAAGCTTTTGGGGGCCGGTGTTTGACGCGGACTATGTGAAAGGCAGGGGGAAGAAGTGAACCACGACCAAGTCTGCCTGCAATTGTGGGCACGGGACATGCCTGAGCAGTACGACCGCGTGGTCGTCCGCAGTTGGAGGCAAGTCTGCGACGAACTACCAGCACTGCCGGCAGAGGTGAGGGACAGACTCAGGGTGCACCTCATGCACAACTGCCCAGCCATTGCGCTAAGGCGCGGCACCATGAACCAGGCGCTTGACGAACTCACAGACACATCAAGGCACATCATCGACAGCCCGGAACTGGACGATTGGGACTGGTTGGGAGTGGAAGAACAACCTGACGCCTAATGCCCGGCCTTCACCCAGTCCGGTTCATCGATGCACCCACGTGATACAACCTGCTTCCTGAACTCAACTGCAGCACGACGCAGGCCATAGATCCGATCCCTCGAGCCTATCCGACATATGCCGACGCTCACACGAGGCGCACCGGCCTTGCGCTTATGGCACCTGCAGCGGTGATAGTCCTTGAACCAAACGCCCAGGTTACCACCGCAAAAGCAGTTCTCGTAGTCGTGGTCCTCCATGACCCTGTGTGTGAATAACCGGTGCAGCCGCTCACGGCGCCGCATCACCCTGAGGCTTTTCCCTCTGCTCATGACACCCCTCCTGCCGGCCCCCAGCCGGCGCGATCAGGATGTCATGGGGATGGTCTTTCATGGCCACATGCTACGACCTACACCGCCACGTGTCAAGGGCCACAGCGCAACGACAGGCGCACGATCCCGTGAAAAAATACGATAGGCAATGGCAGCCGTCCATTCGAGAGCAAAAACAACACCAACGGGCTTGACACCGTGCCCGCATTGAAGGCAACATGCACGCGGGCGAAGCACAGGTGCGATGGTGGCACGGGAGACTCGGTGGATTGTCGGCAAAGGGCAGGGGGGCAACGGCGGCGGCAAGGGGGCAATGGTGACGGTCACATTCCCCGCAGGCAGCAAGCGGCACGCGGTGGCACAGGACAGGCCGGACCACATGGACGGGGATAGGCACGGAACCACCGCATGCGGGATGCAATGGTACACATGCCTGGGGGCGGTGGTGGGCGCAGGTGCGGTGGACTGCAAGAGGTGTGGGGCGAGGAAGGGGATGGATGACGCCCAGCAGGGCAAGGAGGAACAGTGAAAATCTCAATGCACGCCATTGAGCGGTTCAGGGACGTACACAAGATCTCTGTGGACATTGAATGGCAACTGGAGAACGGCAAAGAACTGACGCCGGAAGTCGTCGGGCTCATCACGCAAAGCCAACGCCGCACCAAGTCAGACACCAGGTACGTGCTGGCCTATGACGGTACGGGCATATTCGCGATCTCTGACGATTCGGGCACAGAGGTTGTGGTGACGTTTCTAAGGCTGGGAGAGTACCAGCAGCAGGTGCTGTTTCGGTTGATCGGGTATGTCAGGCAAGATAGCCCGCAGGGGAGCCCAAAGACCCCGAAGGCAGCCAAGCGCCGGGCTGGGCCTGCAAAGACTTCCCCGGGGATAGACAAGGTGGCCCTCTTGAAAAAGGAGTTGGCCAACGCACAGAGGGGTGCAGACCGACAGAGGAAGGCACTGCGGGCAGCGGGCAGCGTGCAGGATGTGCACACGTGGGCCAGATGGCAACACATGGACAGGAGTTGGACAGGGCGCTGTGGGAACGTACAGCAGGGCAGCGGTGACACGATGCGACGGCCACCGACGGGGAGTCTACTATTCGTGTACTCCAATCTATCAATCGTAGATTCATGCTACTAATAGTAGATTCAAGGCGCAGTGGCGCAAAGTGTGGAGCAGGGCGCTATGGATAGGGTGAATAGGGGGGAAGCCGCAGGGTTGTGGGGATAGTGGGAAACGTAATGATTACAGGGGGTTACGAGCGGCAAATGGCGACAGTGACACGAATCTCCAAATCGTGTTACCGTTCAACCATGAGGGGAACGGGAGTTTACACTATAAGCATTTCCGCTGATTCGCATCGGCATTTCCGATACAAGCCTGCCAACGCTCTCCCAGACAGCGGAAGCTTTGCCCGCACCGTCGGGGACGGCGATCGTTCGTGACTTGACACAAGGCGCTGCCTGTGCCTATCATGGACCTGCGAAAGCCGGGACGGTTAGCTACCGTAACGAACATGCCCGCTGGCGTGGTGGGTTCTCCAGGGCACCACGTCACGCGGGCAATACTCTGGAGGAACATGAACACCACACCAACCACGACATTACCGTACAGATTGACTTACCTCAGAGGGCTGCTGGAAAGCGGGATGACCTATGAGGCGGCGGCACTACGAATGGAGGAGGCAGGGTACACCGGGAAGCGCGGCCAGCACTTTACTGTGGGGGCAATAGCCCAGAACGTGAGGCGACACTTTCCAGACCTGCGGCGAAGGCCAGGTGTCGGTGGACGCAAGAGGAAGAGGTACACTGGCAAGAGCAAAGGAAAGGAGTACTGGCACACACTAGAAGGGCGGATTGCATCTATCAAGGGTGGTGCCAAGCAGCGCGGTTTAGAGTTCGACATTAGCCAGACAACGCTTAGCAGGCTCTACGACACTCCGTGTCGCTACTGCGGGTCAAAGGTGGAGCATTGCCTAGGGCTTGACAGGGTGGACAGCAGCAAGGGTTATGTATCAGACAACGTGGTGCAATGCTGTACAACGTGCAACAGGGCAAAGCAGGACATGAGCACGGCAGAGTTCCTTGAGTGGATCGTCAAGGTCTACAACAACCTGAAGGGTGGGAAGCGTGGCCACAATCCGACCAATGTCCGCTAAGATCTATTCTGTAAACTCGTAACCCCAATGATTCCATGCACTTACGCTTTTTGCCCCCTATTCCAGGCACGTTGACGCATATCCGACAACTCTATGCAGAACGCAATCGCACCGCCGGCGACGCGCCACAAGGCCCGCAATGCAGGCCAGGGCGCACGCAATACCAGAATAGCCACCGTGGCACCCGGGCAGGCGGTAGGCGCAGGAATGCACGGCACTGGCTTGCCCTCGTCGTGGATTTGGAGGAGGGCGGCGGTGCGATGCGAGGGCCCCCCCCACTACTTGAAATTCGGAGGCCCCTACCCGGTAGCGTTGGCGGTGGCAAGGCGTCTCCCAAACTGCGCGCGATTTTCCCACGATGGCCCCTTTTCGCGTTATGTCTGCACTTCTATCCACCCATCGCGCGGTTTGCCCCCAAATGGACAAAACCCGTGCGTTTCGCTGTTTCCTCTATGTTTTTGTGCAGTTCCGTACTGTTTCCTGCCGTGTTGCGTTTGGTTTGGTGTGGTTTTGGATCACTTCAACTTTTTGCTGAAGTACATGAATGATTCTGTGCACTTGACTCCTAAAAAGTCCTATTTGCAACAAGAATACAACTACGCGCCTACAGAGACGATGGGCGCCCGCCCGCACGTACGCGTATGATCTAACTTACAAGACTATATCTCCGCGTGTGCGCATGAGGCGCGCACTCATCGGCTGTATGCGTGCAAAGAGGAAAACTTGTTTGAAATCAGCGTTTTCGTCCCCAACCTATTGTAATCATACGCGTACTTCAGCCTTTTGCCCAAGTGATCCTCGGGCGCTTTTCGCCTATTTTACCCCTGTGGTCAAAAACGCTTGCATTTGGTGTCCCTTGGCGCTAAAGTCATCTCAAGCTTGCCGGCATTTTGGCCGGGTTTGGAGGACTCGTACCCTTTGAGCCCGGCCAGGATGTCGGTGCGTACGGGAGGTGCCTATCGTGAATGATTCATCTATAATTTTGGCCTGTAAAATATGCGGACGCCCCGGAGCCCCTGGGTTGGTGGTGCCTGAAGAGTGGTTGGCCCCAAGTCGCGCGCTACACTCATTTTTCACGCGTACGATGTGCGTGTCGTGCTTTGACCGAAGTGACCCGTTGGTGTTGGCCTGGGGGCGCAAGCCTGGTGTGTGGCAGTTGTGGGATGCTTTATGCCATCAGCCAAAACTTGCCAAGGATGCAATCAGTTCGCCAGCCTTGCGTGAACTTATCCGCAGTGGGTTTGTTGAGCGTTGGGGACCTGTGATGTCCCCTGTGTTGAATTGGCGTGACACGTTTATCGCTGAGCCGACTTTGCTAAAGCGCGCTCGACGGGAGGTGTTCAGGTGGCGTCGCGGCGGGTGTGGTTTCGGAGGCGACCGTGGTCCCAAGGCGCGCGGCGTATGGCGTCGCGGCAAGTGTGCGGCGTGTGGTGGGGACGCTGACTTGCGTTTGTTGTGGCCTGGGATGGGTCCTGCTGTGCACATGTTGCTACCGACGGGATGGTACTTGTGTAATGAACATGCGAAAGAAATGAAGTTTTTGCGTGGGTATTACATGTCCGACAGTAATTTATTTTGGGACGTGGTAGACGGCATTGCGTCTGGTACGGGGATGAGCGTCAAGCAGCGGCGCTTGGCGAAGATTATGGAGGAGTCGGAGGGGTTGTTCGGATTCTTTTTGGAGGATGCCACGGACGTGTTGGTGGACATTCAGCACTGGTGCCGCATTCAGGACGCGCCAGAATCGGAGGTGTCATCATGAAGGCAGGATGTCGGGTGTGCAAGAAGTCGGGATCGTCGGTGTGCATCGTTCCTGTGGAGTTGTTGAAACCCAGGGATCGGCACGAGTACATGATGCAGTTATGCGCTGCCCATGCTGGCATGGTGCAAGAGTTAAATGAGGTGGCCTTGCACACCCCGGAGGCCGCGCGGTCATGGGACCGGGTATGCACGGTTCCAGGGTGGACGAAAGGGGACGCGGATAAGGAGTTGTTCCTCCGGGCGTATGAGGGAGATGTGAACCTGTTCTCATTTTGGCGCCGGTCCGTGGTACCGGCTTTGCGCGAGGCGGTGCAGGGTGCCGATGGCTGGGCTGAGCGTCCGGCGCAACGGATTGAGGAACGGGCGGAGGCAGAGGCCAGGGAAGTGGCAGCCAAGCGGCAAGTGTCGAAGCGCAAATCTTTCAGGACCACGCGTAGCGCATACGCTGTGCACCCGTGCGAAATTTGCGGGAAAGATGGTGAACTGGTGCGCATGGAGGTGAACATGCTGCCATTGCCACAGGGAGAACCAGGCCCATGTTGTGCGCTCTGCGTCCGACACGTCCGATTCATGGAGGCGCTGTTGCGGCGGCTGTGGGGCAATCCGAAGTTGCTGGCCCGGGCCGCCGGGTTGGCGCAGGAGTTGGATGGGCGCCGGGACGCGGTGTCTTTTATCCGCTGGGCCGGACACAGGGACCCCGATGCTGTGCGTTTCTTTTTGGACCGGTATGCACCTGCCATGCACACTAGTCGGTTGGCTGATGATCCTGAATATGCGCGGCTGTGTGAGGAGGCTAGCGATGAGTGATTATAGAGATTGTGCAGTATGTGGCAGAAAGGGTACGCCTATTTCCGCCTTGTCTCTGGGCTTTGGTGATGGCGATGAGTTGGTGATGCTTTGTGCGCGTCACGCAGGGCTGATCCGCAAGATTTGTAGGTGTCTCGGGCGTTCTCCGTGGTCCATGCCTTATGTTGAAAATGTCGGGTCAAGAACGCTTGATGCGCCGGCAGGTAAGGTGGCCAGATATTTACTGAAGATCTACTACGATGAACGACGGTGTTGGGAGTTTTTCATGGGTAGGTGTTGGCCTGGACTAAAGAAACTGACGTTGTTCCCATCAAGCGGCAAAGCAGGCGGAGAGTAATTTTTTACCACTCCGCAGCACTTTTTTCTTGCACGGTGTGGAAACATGGGTTATTGGTTGAAGGGCACGGAGGGGTTGGAATGACGAACGAAGAACTGGTAAAGCGATTTCTGTGTCCTGGTTGCGTCTGTGGCGATGACTGCATGGACCTGGAAACGAACTATGCTGTGGCCTGCAAGCGCCATGTGCTCGGTACGTGGATGCCGCCGATTGGTAGCATTGCCCTGGGCTTGCCCAAGGGATTCAATCGGGCAGGCTACGAATTCAAGGGCGGGGATGCCCCTGCGAAGCGCAACCGGATGTTGATCCGGCTGTGGGTGAAGGGCACGCAACCTGATTGGGACAACTGCAATGTGCCGGTGTGGGCCATGAACGGGGAAGCGAGCGAAGATGATGACCATCACGGTTTTCTCTTTGTGCGGACCTACATGCCACGGGTCGACAGGTCGTGCGTGGATGTGATTGAGGATTGCGACGTGAAGGCTGTTCTTGATTTGGGGTTAGGGACGTTGGATGTCGGCACGTTCTATGACGAGATTGACTGAGGTGGAACAAAAATGACGACAACACGGGCAATGTTGCCCCTAGGAGGACAGAATGAGCAATGTATGTAAATCAGTAGACATCAACGGCAACACCTACGTCCTGAAAGAGGAACTGCCAGAGAAAGAGGGCAAGATCCCCGCTGTGGTGTTCACAGATGAACGAGCGGTATTTTTCGGATGGATCGCAGAGTCCGACAAGGACAAAGAGATCATTACAATCACCGGCGTGCGTAACTGCATCTATTGGGCGAAGTCCGTGGGCGGCGTTCTCGGATTGGCATCGGCAGGTCCGAACAGTGAGTGCAGGATCGGTGCCACTGCCCCCGAGTTGACTGTTAAAAACGTGCATGGCGTTGCCCGTTGCTCTGCTGGTGCGACTGAGGCGTGGGAGAAGGCACCATGTTACAAGTAGAATGGTTTGAGCAAGAGAATGGCTATGGCTCTGGCTCTGGCTATGGCTATGGCTATGGCTATGGCTATGGCTATGGCTCTGGCTCTGGCTA
>Ga0233437_1004682_pt1 | contig 15805 bp, 19 predicted proteins | sample SI_122_August201_FD_182714 | JGI IMG/M metagenome (GOLD analysis project Ga0233437, IMG submission 182714) | Seawater microbial communities from Saanich Inlet, British Columbia, Canada - SI_122_August2016_200_MG | ecosystem: Environmental > Aquatic > Marine > Inlet | place: Canada: British... | reverse complement strand
CTCCTCATAAACCACCAGAATGAGTTTATTCAAATCTAATTCGCCTAATTCTCTGACGTCGTGTTCCATATATTCCTCCTTATGCAATTGCGAAACCCATGGGTGTGCTTTGTTTGATCGCACCATTTCCCACTTCGACATGACAGTATTTTATCAAATCCACCTGTTTCAAAACGCGAGATTTCCCTTTTCTTGCCGCCGCCTCAGTCGCAGCATTTTCTACAATGATTTTAATTTGTCCACCAGAAAGATTGAACTCGTTGACAAGTGCCCCAAGGTTGATATCACTTGCGCGTGGGATAGTCGGTGGTAAATGCAGCTCCCAAAGCCTGGCTCTTTCATCTTTCGCAGGCATGGGCAATTCCAGTTTTAAATGAAATCTCCGACTAAAAGCCGAGTCCATATTATCTTGTAAATTGGTAGTGGCAATCATGACTCCACGCAAACGCTCAAAGCCCTCCAGAAAGAGATTCTGCAGACTGTTCTGCATCTGGTCTATGCTGGAGCGAGTTTCATTAAGCCTGGTGGTTAGGAATTGATCCGCTTCATTCAGCAGTAGAACTGGGGGGTTGTCTACTCTTCGAACTATCCGTTCAAACACATTGAAAAGACGCCTCACATTCTTCTCACTTTCACCCACCCACTTTGACTGGAGACGGGAGATGTCAGTGACGAGCAACTTTTTTCCTAAATGTTTGGCTATTGCACCCGATGCAAAGGTCTTCCCAGTCCCAGATGGGCCATGAAGTAGCATGAGTAGACCTGGCTCCTTCTTCTTTTTCGATGCACCCACCACATCCATGCGCCCATCGTATAATTGCCACTGAGACAACACCTCATCCACATTACGGTGATACCGACCAATAGCGGTGAGGAGAGTTCCCTTTAACTCGGTATGCAGGATAAGGTCGTCCATATCATAGTTAGGATCAATCAAGGTAAAGATCTCATTGCCCTTTAGAATCTGATCAAGGCGTTCATCATCATTGATGGGGGTATCCAAAATGATTTGTTTCATGATATCCGGTGTCACTCGGACTTCAGAGCCTCGGGACATGAGAAACATGGTCTCGGTTAATTCGATAAGTCCATGTTTCACCATCCTGGCGTCCTGGTTCAAATAATGTCTGTTATTGTAGACCTCATGGGAATCAGAGCTGACCAACTTTAGGAGCTCATCCACATCAACGTTATTGCCATCTAAATCCTCCTTGACCAAATACATGATCATGGTGGTTTCATTCTCATCCAGCGCGTATTCCTCAACGATATCCTGAAGGGGGAAAACCTCAGTAGTTATTTCCTGTCGTTTGTGGATACGATTGTGCCACTGCATGACTTTTAAAAGGTCATTGGCTGAAGCACCATCCAGCACTTCATCATAACGAATTTCCTGATAATCATAGTAGCTCAATTCCCGCAACTTTTGGGTGTAGGAAAACCAATCAGCAATAAACTCTTTATTTGATGCGTAAGGGCACTCTAACTTTTGATCCACATCCTCTGGTTCATCTAGGAGGATGTTAACGAAATTATTGTGGAGAGAAATATTCTCCTCTAGAAGAGAACGCTTTGCATAGCGAATGCGCTTGATGGGTTCGTGAATTTCTTTGCCGTGGGTGATCTTCTTCTTGGCCGTGAATAGCAGCTGGTTTTCCAGTAAACGAATAATTTTATCCAGATAATCGATGGGGTTGTCCTTTTCAGAAAGCAACTTTTCAAGGACATCGATAGAGGTTAAGTAGCGGCTTTCTTCCTTGACAACCAGCTGCCAGATACGAGCTAGGATGATGATATCGTCATTATTTAATCCGTAATGAGCAAGACCCTTATCCCGTTTTAATCTGTTAATAATTGCCCGATTTTTCTCATGTTTCTGGGCACCTTTGGTACGATTGAGGTGGTTTACACCTTCGTGGGCTTCTAGATAATCCCCAAGATGCATGAGTTGTTGATGTGGTTTGATGTGTGTGGTCAATGGCAAATCCTCCCCTTGTCTTGACCAAATATATGGGACAAAACGTCAAATTATGTCGCAGGATAGATCTTTTTGAGCAAATTCACTTTTTTTGACATCATGGTTATGAGTTCAGGAGGTCCCAGGACTTCGGCATACTCATTCCAGCTAAAGATCCAGCTCACCAGTTCAGGACTCAGACCAACTTGAAGCTCTAGTGTAAGGGATCCATTTTTACCTTCTGAGAAGACCTGGCTGGCATGCCAATGTCGACCCTCAATATGCATGCGTACTTCTGAAGAGAAGACGATCTTCACGGATTGGGCATCAGCGCTGAATAATCCAAACTTCTTCTTCCAATATTGCTCAGGATCAAAATGGGGAAGCTCGGGATGAACCTCATCCAATTGATTGAACTTTTTGATACGCTGTATGGCCAGCAATCTGAACTTATCAAATCTGCGGATATAAACCACGACGTAGAGTCCACCTTTGAAATACACTATTCGACGTGGCTCAATATAGAAGTTCTTGGTTTCTCCCTGGTAAGCATTGAAATAGGAGACAAAACACTTCTGCTTCTGCAAAATTGCATGAATGATTTTGGTAATGATGTCATCATAGCCCGAATAATCAAATAAGCCTGAGGTGTAATTCTCGTACAAATCCTCAGGTGCCACATCTTCTGTCTCCAGAAAGACGTCTTCTGGAACAATCTGCTCAATCTTTTTCAGCAGGGAGTCGATTTCAGCGGAGAACTCGGTACTGCGGAAGACTTTCAGATTCTCTTTGAGCATGTGAGCTGCCAGATATTCATTTAAGCCTAGGGTTTGGGGAATAAAGGATCGAAAACTTGAATCCAGGTACCACTCATTTTCATTAGCTGTGGTTTTTCTTGAACGCATAGGAATCCCAGAACTGGCAATCTTATTTAAATCCCTTTGCAGCGTGCGTAAAGCTACCTGATCATCAAAACGGCGCACCAAAGCTGCTGTAGTTATCCGGGTCCCGGAACTCAAGATCTGGATGATCCTCAAGATGCGTTCGATCTGTGTGAAATCTGACATGATGAATAGAATATAACCCAATAAGTCAATATATGACGTATTAATCCCTAGCTTTGTTCATCGAAAGGAGGGAATCATGCCTAGACAAAGTATTAAAGAAGCAATTTTGAATCTGGACGAAAGCGACCTTGCTCAGGAATTGTACGCGCAAATGATAGATGCCCATGGCTGGGAGAAGGGCCATTGGACTTCACAATCCAACCTGGCCTATTGTATTTATGTCACTTCCCGTGGTGGTCCAACTCAGGGCGTGCTATTCCAATTTGTTAAGGATGAAAAAGTTTACCCCATGCATTTCCACCGCTTGCTAACGCTGAGCCAGCCACGCGGGTTATTGGACACCCAATTCCTCGTAGAATTCTACCGGCGCTATTTTCAGGATAAATCATCCTACTCAAAGAAAGGATTGAGCCCCTGGGAAGCGCTGACTGAGATGAAGTTTAAAAGTAGTCCCTTATTGGATGGATTATTGGCAGATACCAGAGGTCTTATCATGTGGGATCATCAGTATGACCAACTGTTGCAGTTTATAGGTCCTGTCTGGTTTGGGCCCACTGATTTGCGTCTCAGGTTGGGGTTCCAGTCTGGACGACTTTGGCAAGATTATCAGCAGATTAAAATAGAGGGGCGAAAACTGCAGGAGATGGTTAAGGAACGAGCAATTTTTGGCTCTACAAGAACTGCCACCCTGCCTGGTTCCTTGACACTTTGGAGGACGCTCAATGAGTCTTCCAAGAATTAGGTGGTTCAAAAGAATAAGGTCCCTATATTCATTCCAACACCACACAACCAGCTTACTGTGCATTCTGAATTGGGAGGAGATGTATCTACTAGATAGCACTCATTTATTCTTAAAGAAACCAAGACGTCATACAGAATATTTTAGAAGACAGGATACCCGATGAACCCTGAAATTATTATTTGTCCCAACTGTGAATTTGAGATTCCCCTAAACGAGGTCCTCACCCACCAGATAGAAGATTCCCTGAAAAAGGAACTCCAGAAAGACATCCGCAAACAGGAAGAACTCCTGGCCGCCCGTAAAGAGGAATTACGCAGTAAAGAGGAAGCACTGAAAAAGAGTGAAACTGATCTGGATGACAAACTCCAGGTTCTGTTGAAACAGAAGGAAACAGAACTCATTGCCCTGGCCACCAAAAAAGCCCGGTCTGATTCAGAAACGACCTTGAAAGCATTGCAACAGGAGCTCGAGGAAAAAAGTAAGAAGCTCAGTGAATCGCAGGAAACAGAACTGGCTCTTCGCAAAAAGAGTCGCGATCTGGAAGAACGTGAAAAAACCCTGGTTTTGGAAGTTGAGAAGAAGCTGGCCGCCGGAATTGACGAAGCCCGGCAAAAGGCCATCAAATCCTTTCAGGAGGCCCAGCAGCTCAAAGATGCGGCCTACGAGAAAAAGATCGCTGATATGTCCAAGGCGGTGGATGAAGCCAAACGTAAGGCTGAACAGGGCTCCATGCAGACCCAGGGCGAAGTGGCCGAACTCAACCTGGAGGAGACATTAAAACAGGCTTTCCGATTTGATGATATTGATCCAGTTGCCAAAGGGGTGAGAGGAGCTGATGTGATTCAAACTGTCAGGGACAATTCCCTGAAGTCTTGCGGAAAAATTATCTGGGAAGTCAAAAATACCAAGGTTTGGTCCCAGGGGTGGATCCAGAAGCTTAAAGATGATCAGGTGGCTGCCGGAGCTGAGATAGCCATCATTGTCACCGAAGCCATGCCTGCAGACCTGAAGGATTTTGGGATGGTTGAGAATGTCTGGGTCACTACCAAATCATTGGCCATTCCCCTGGCAGGCGCCTTGAGGGACTCCTTGGCCAATCTGACTTATGCCCGTAACTCCGCTGAAGGCATGAGTGAAAAGATGAAAATTCTACATCAATACATTGTTGGTCCAGAGTTTCGTCAAAAGATGGAAGGTATCATAGAGACCTTTATAGGTATGAAAGTGCAGTTGGAGCGTGAAAAAAGTGCGATGATTAAACTGTGGAAGGAACGGGAAAAGCAAATAGACCGAGTGGTGGACAATACTTCTGGTATGTACGGCACTTTTAAGGGCGTGATTGGTGCAGAATTAAAAGAAATCTCTTCGCTAGAACTTACTGATGGCTTGGATGAGGAGGGGTTAGAATGAGCTCCAAACCAAGATATCTCACAAAATCTCGATTCAAAGCCGCCCTGGAATGCCCTACCAAGCTCTACTACTATGGTAAACCAGAATACGCCAATCGGATGAATGACGATGAGTTTATGCAGGCCCTGTGTGAAGGCGGTTATCAGGTGGGGGAGTTGGCCAAATACTATTTCCCTGGTGGCCATGATATCAAATCATTGGGCTATGATGAATCCCTGGCTGAAACTAATGCCCTTTTAAAGCAGGAGAATGTCATCATCTATGAAGCTGCCATAAAATATGAACATACCTTTATCCGCGTGGATGTTTTAAAAAAAGAAGGTAAACGGATCGAGTTGATCGAGGTCAAAGCCAAGTCATTCAAGACCAAAGAAGAGTTTACCAACGCCAAAGGGGATTATCTCGACAAAAAATGGTATCCCTACTTGGCAGATGTGGCATTTCAGACCTGGGTCATGGAGCGTGCGCTACCAGGACATGAGATTATTCCTTACCTCATGTTGACGGATAAAAACAAAAAAGCCACTGTGGACGGCTTGAATCAACTATTCAGGATCAAGAGGGATGAACGCGACCGGATTGAGGTCTCGCCCAGAGAAGCAATTACCACAACCAATATGGGAGAAGCCATTCTGGCCCAGATCAATGTCTCTGGATTTGTACAGAAGATTCTGCGAGGAGACGACTTCCCTCAGTCCAAAAAGACACTGGAGCAACTCAAAAGCTTTGAAACCCGCATTGCTGAGTACGGACAATATTATGCTAAGGATCAGCGTTATCCCATCTCCACCGGGACCAAGTGCAAGGGTTGTGAATACAAGAATACCGCTCACCCAGATCTCAAAAGTGGTTTTCATGAATGCATGGCAGTCTCTCTGGGGAATCGTTTTGATTCTGCTGCACCATCCATCTTTGATATCTGGAACTTCCGTAAGTCGGCAAAACTCATGGAAAAGAATGTTTTTTCACTCCAAGAGCTACAGTCTCTGCCTGACTATGACTCCTATTTGAACGATCGTCAGCGCATGCAGGTAGATCTGACATTGGCTGATAAAAAAGATGAGGTGATTGCTCCCGAACTACGCAACGAGATGAATTCATGGATTTTCCCCCTCCACTTTATTGATTTTGAAACCTCCATGGTGGCATTGCCTTTTACCAAAGGTCGCAAACCTTATGAACAGACTGCTTTTCAGTTCTCCTGCCACACCCTGCACAAAGATGGACGCATGGAACATTATGAGTGGATCGATGCCAATCAGGGTGTCTTTCCCAATTTTGAGTTTGTGAAGCAGCTCAAAGCTGTTCTGGACAAAGACGATGGCACCATTTTCAGGTATGCTGCCCATGAGAATACCGTATTGCGACAGATCCAGACCCAGATGGTGGATGATAATGAACCTCAATATGCTGAGCTCATTGAATGGATTGATAGCATCACCGAATGGAAGGATGGGAGCTCCAGGATAGCTGGCCCACGCAATATGGTGGATATGCTCCAACTGGTTCGGGACTATTATTACCATCCTGATATGGGCGGTTCCAATTCCATCAAGAAGGTGCTGCCGGCAGTCATGACCGGTGAGACCATCAAACAGAAATATTCCAAGCCCCTGGAATTTGGTACTCATCTCAAAGGTCGTGTTTTGTATGAATTAGATCCGAGGTCAGGTAAACCGGTGAACCCTTATTATTTACTTCCCAGCCAGTATGGCGATCTGGATTTGAGTCAGGATGAATTGATCTTTGAGGATGCTGAGATCCAACAGGGGGGAGCAGCCCTGATTGCCTATGGCAAAATGCAGTTCACGGATATGTCAGACATCGAGCGGGATGCTTTAAGCAAAGCACTGCTCCAGTATTGTGAGCTGGACACCCTGGCCATGGTGATGATTTATGAACATTGGAAGCAACTATTGTGATCAAAGATCAGCAAGTTCGAGCTATAAACTGCAAAGCTCTGTTGGAACAGAACAACATTCTATCATGGGAGAACTGGAATCGTTTTTCAATCAAGCACAGTAAACCCACCACGCTAGGGGAAAAGACAAAACAGGTTGAATTTATCAAACAGGAGCTGGGGCTAGACCAAGGTGACAATCCTGCTGGGCTATATGCATATAGACAGGGCGATAACTTGCTATATGTTGGGAAAGGTCGTCCCCTTTTCAATCGGTTAAAGAGTCATTATCGAGAATCATATGAACCAATCCCAGGGGATACCAGGACCAAACGGTGGCACAGATTCTTTTCAGCTCATACAGGCGACCTTACCATCTATTGGATAACAGTAAAGGATGAAATGACACGGAAGATTCTGGAACTCGCTTTTCAGGTCCACTATAAACCAATGTTCGAGAGTTTCAGGTAAATTCATGACTGCCCAAATCCATGAGAAGATCCGTTACCAAGGCAAGCGTATGCGTCTAGCCTCCACACCTCATTTTCCAGAGGATCACCCACGGATTAATCTATCAACTGAAAAAGAAGTTGAAACTTTGGCCACGGACAGCAAAACGGAAATCATTTTTTCCACAGCATGCTGGCGGGAATACATCGGTTCCTGGAGTATTCGTCGCGGTAAACTTTATCTCACCAAGCTGGAAGGGCGCTTTCGCCTCGAAGGGAAGGAAGCTCCCTTTGCAGATTGGTTCACGGGAGAATTACGTATCCTCAGTGGGAAATTATTGGAATATGTCCACTCAGGTTTCAACTCAGTCTATGAGGAGGAAATTATCCTCACTGTGGCGGAGGGGGTGGTAAAAGAAACTGACGTAATAAATCAGACTTCATTTAGGATTGAGATAGAATAATCTTTACGTGCTGGTCAGGCTGACCATAGTGATGATTTATGAGCACTGGAACGCTTGTTCGATGTAAGGAGAGTGTATCCAGATCTTCACTTGAGCATTTAAAATGAAAGGATAACTAGGATGGGTTTTCAAATCCAAGTGTTAAAAACACAACGATTAAAATACTATAATATGATTGATAGCTGGGCAATAGATAATGCCGATAAGCTTTGGAATCCTCCCGACAAATCAGGCACAAAATTGTCGTGGGATTTATTAAAACAGATAAGTGCGATATATGCGGGTGCAAAAGTTGAGAATAGCATTGAACCGTCTGAGAATTTTTCTGCTGCCTACCACACGCCTATTACAGGTGATCTTGAATTCTTGATAGCCCGGACTTTATACTATTATGGGAATCCTGTTGAAGGGGTAAATGCAAATGAAAATCTGGGATGGGCTGTTCATTTGAGAAGACAACAAAAGAAAAAAGGAATGATGCTTGCTCCTGATATCAGAATTGAACGACAAGGTAGGACAATTGGAATCATTGAAATAAAAGCAAGAGTTGGTTGGATGCAGGCATTTTTTTCGAAAGCACGATTGGAAGAAGATATTGCGCAAGGGAAGGGGAATTCAAGAGAACTTATTGGTAAGGCACAAGCACAGCTAGAAAAGTATATCGATGGTTATGATTTTGGACATCTGAAAACTGAAAGAATGTTTATGTTGATTCCTTCACTCGAGGCAGCGCACAGGAAGAAGCGAACACGTGAGACGTTCAAAGTTTTTAAAAGAACATTCGTAGAACACTCAGGTCTAAAAGAAAAAAATCTTGTCGTGCTCACGAAGGACCTAAATTATGATGCTGGAATGTTAAGTAAAAGTAGCGGGAAAGCACAGCTAGCGAACCCTGATGAGGTCACTGGTGACTTTGAAAAGATGGTATCATTGATATCAAAAAATTGACGAGTTGGAGGAAGAAGTCAGGCAAGATGGATATTCATTTCTTTTTTAAAGGTAAGCTAAGCCGAGCAAGTCTCTCTTGATTTTGCCACAAAGTTGTGCCCAATGTTATTAATACGAATAAGTGTAGTATTTAGATCAATCACAATATCGATCCCTTAAACTCTTTGAGAGAAAGTGGTGAATAATACGAAAAGTAATATTGAGTCACAGTTAGATGGATTTGGGATGTACAAAGATTTGGATATTAAAGCGTACAATGCGGCGAAAAGGTTCCTACTGGAAAACACACCTGATGAAGTGAATGAAGATGTTCTGGTGTTATACCTTGATGTCCCGAATATTTCTACTACTAATATATCCATAAATAAAATATACAATCGCCTACTCGAATCTGCACAGAATGCAAATATGAAGGCAGGAGTAATCGGAGGGTCAATAGGTGGCGTTGAAAATCTAGCCAAAGTTTTGTTTAATTTTGATCCCAAAAGGGTACTGGTGGAGTACAAAGATAATACAGATGCACTTTTGAATAAAATAGTTAGGGAATTAAACCCTGTTGGGAAAATTAGACGAACATCTAAAAGTATTTGGCCAAAATATTGTAAAACCATAGTTTCAGCTGCTGAGTTTATAAGTCAATTTGCCACTGCTCAGGATTTTATTGAATGGGCTGATTATTTTTATCATGATAAGAAATCTTTTGCAGCACTACCAATGTTATTAGAAGCAGAGATTTATGGGATCGCCTTTCCTTTGGCATGTGACTTTCTTAAGGAGCTTGGATATGTCGATTTTGGGAAACCTGATGTCCATATAATTGAACAATTTGAAGCACTTGGGCTAATTAAAGAAAAGTCATCTAATTATCAGGTTCTCAAAGCGATAACTCGTATTTCTGAACATGTTGGAGTTAGTGCCTACAATGTTGACAAAGTATTTTGGTTAATTGGAAGTGGTTATTTCTACCATCATATTCATATTGGCAAAGATGGGCATGTAGGGCGCTTGAAGGATGCATTTATTAAGCATTGGAGTTCAACCTAGCCCACCCACATGACATATCCAATGAGATCATTGAGACAATATGGTAGCGGCTACAAAAAGAATAAGGTTTCTAATCCAAAGGACGCAGGCAATTCAGAAAGTGATTCATGCCCCTATTGTGGCAGCAAGAATCGGGAACCTTACGACTTTGATTCCTGGTTTTGCATGGACTGCAAAAGGGATTACCCTACCGAAGCATTTGCATGTAAGCGAAGCGGTTGTTTTAAGCATGTATACATGGGCGACTACTGTGAGCCGCATAAACCTGGGAGTTCGATATAACATTACAAGTCGATGATTGATGATGAAGATTATGTGCCATTGTCGCTCGAAGAAATTTCCAAGTTTCGATATAGTAAATATGAACCGCTTGACGATATATCTCCAAAGGTAGCTCAGCTTAGCGGGCTCGCAGAAGAACAGTATCCTGAATTGTTGCCCTCAGATACCATTGGATATAAGGAAGATCGTAATTATAGTGGTGCTCGGATTGCCATTACATCTAAATGAGGTTGTTGAAAAAATTTTGCTCTCAGTCGGGGTATGAGTTGCAGAAGTGCCCTGGATCGATTAGTGGGATTACCTAGCCATCATTCATGGATTCCTGAATCTCAGCTAGATTTACTAATTGCACTTACCAATTGGATAACAGATTATAAATATTTATATTTGTACGTCGTCATTTAACTCAATTGCCGCGACATAAAAGAAGGAGCTAAACTGGGAGCAAGGTGATACCTCTCAGGTATCATTTTTAGTTTCTGGGAGAACGACAACAGAAACAGTGGTGATTTGCGAGGATTGCAGCCACTCTAAACATGTGCTAAACCCTCAAGGTATTTCATACCCTGAGACATGTTTGTCCCGCAGATCTCCACACAAGATGGAGAAAAAATACTATGCCACATTTACAATGGGTTCACAACTGTTCAGCTAAAGATGGCTCAAAAGTATGGTTGGGAGAGAAAGTATGTCGAAGCTGTGGGGCACAAGGTGAACATGATGGGATAGGACTCTCTGGTATCGAAGCAAGAGGGGACTTTCAAAGCCTTACTGCTCTTCCAAGCATTGGTCCACATATGCCCACTCTGCCTAATTTTAGTCTACCATGCTCAGCATGCGACGGTAAAGGAATTCGTGTGATCCAGCAACATAATCGCTGGGTTTCATGCAAATGCTGCCGCGGTACAGGCAGTGTCATTACCGTGAGCTGGGAGAAATTTGTACAGATTCAAAAAGACGCCTGGTCAATATTTGACGCTTGGAGTCTGGAACTGGTTGGAGAATCCAGAAAACATGAAATAGTAGAACGACAGAAAGGTCGGCTATACAAGGGAATATACAAAAGAGATCATTATGCTCCGAAAAGGTCGAAAAGAACAATTCGATATTTTGAAAAAGTAAATCGACTCATGTCCCTAATGGTGGATCCAGAATCCTGTACTCTGGAGGAGATACGGGAGCTGGAGAACTTGTCTGCTTCGAAAAGCTCGAGAACCGATAAGAAATGGGGTGTACACAAATGAAAACAATCGAACTGATTACAATCAATCATGAATCGGGAGAAGAAGTTAATGGAACAATCACTTTTAGATCTGAATTGGATATATGTGTAAAGATAACGTCTCCATATAAAGGGCTATCCAGGTGCAAACATATCCCATATTTTTCCAGACCTCACAATTCCTTTATGACCGACTACGGTAAATCTACAGCAAAAAGCATCCTGTCTCACCTATATGAGCTAGGTCGATACTTAGAGGATAATCGAGAGTTCCTGGCACTTCAGCGCGCGCTACACTTTTACAACTCTGATTATTCCGACCCTGACTGTCAGAAAAGATTTTTTGACAGTTCGTTTCCCTTTTTGATCCCCAATGGAACCAGAGATGATGTAATGGAGTGCTTAAGATGAACTGGAATCAAACACTGGAGATCTTGAGCTCCAACGTATGGGGCAAGGACGATGAATGTTCGGAAGTGTTGCCAGAAGACGCTGTGGCGCTATGTGCCTATCAATTGTTGGTTATGGCTATCGCCGATATGGATCAAATCGCATATATACATTCTACACCCACCCAGGATGAACTTTGGATGGTCACAGAGGAGACGCCTTATGAGGATCATGGTAGCGTGTCTGTGGTTGAGAAGACAGATCTTGATACTCACCAGGGTCAATCCCAACGGGCCATGAGAGTGCTTTCTATGACCCATACAGATTCAATTTTCCGCTCCGGCATGTTTTTGCTCAGTGAATATTTCGATGCGGTATGTGGATTTTACTCGCCAGTGAAGTTTTTGGTCGATGGACTGCTTTTCAAGTGTGATTACGAAGCGATCATTCAAAGACAGAAAGATACCATAAGAAACAATCAAGCAGACGCCAGGAAACGGGAGACAAAAATCATCAAGATAGCTACCCAACTTGGTCTGCACCCTCAAGCCCCCTTGCTAAATCCTGAGATCTGGTCAGCCCAGTGTCCGGGCACAGGGCACCAGTTGTATATCAATGCCCGCAAAAATGAGTTTGGCTGTGGGTATTGTGGGGTGAAGGGAAATCACGAAAAGTTACAAGAGTTTGTTAAAAGTCGGAAGAGTTAAGTGGTATTGATTTCCCCTGTTGTGGTGATCACCTCGGTGTAACTTTCAACATATGCGATCGGATAAGCCAAAAAATATTGAAGAGGCAGTGTTAATTGTTCTTTCAGAAATGTCATCTGAACAGGAAAAGCATCTTAAACAGGTTCCAGAAGAAGATCTTATTAACGAGCATTACGGTTTCTCGCTTTGGGTTCGAAATCTTCTCGGTCATTGGGTTCCTCCAACAACTGAAAGAGAATACTCAGCACATCCTGATGACCTATCCAATGAGATTACTGAGATAATATGGCGGCGGCTACAAAATGGATAAAATTTCAGAAACAAACAACGCAGCTGATTCATGCCCCTATTGTGGCAGCAAGAATCGGGAACCTTACGACTTTGATTCCTGGTTTTGCATGGACTGCAAAAGGGATTACCCTACCGAAGCATAGAAATGCCGCCATCCTGATTGTTGGGAGTACGTAATTCTGGACGACTACTGTGTACAACACAAATCTGACAATTGATTTAGCATCAGAATACTAGACATAACACCACTTAACGGCGACATGATTTGGTCTCCTTAGATTATTAGGAAGCCAGTCAAGTCTCTCTTAACTTCTGCCTAATCAGCAAGTAATATTTGGAAATCACAGAGACAATGAAATATCCGAATTTAGATATCAGCCTCGAGCAAGGTATCCATTGTCCCTTTTGTGGAATCAAGACATTTAGGGATGACGATGGTGTCTATACCTGCAATCATGTATTGTTTATTGTGAGTGCGGATCGCTTCACTTATGTAAATGAGGATTCCTCTTACGATCAAGATCCAGATCTTTGCGGAGCTACCATAGATGAGTTTATTGACTTTATTGATGAAATAAATATGTTAAAAATTGAATTCCGTGACTCCTCCCTTCAGATGGGTGATGGATTTATTATTTTTCAAAAAGGAGAATAACTGGTGTCAGTTTATCTCACACGTCAAAAAAATGTTGGTGTAAAAAGTTGGGATTATGATAAAACCATCGCCATCCAGTATTGTGGGAATAGACCTTTTGAGCTGGCTCTAAGATTTGCGAATTGTTCACTTTTATGTGGTGCATGTTTCGCATCGGGCTATTCCTGGGGCGATAGATATTCCCGGCATAAAAGGGTTTCTAAGGATATCCCACTAGAGACCATCATCAGCGACTATCAAGCCATCCCACAACCGGTTAATAGCTCCTACAACTGGTTAAGAATTCTGGGAGGTGAACCGCTAATCTCAGATGAGAACATAAATTATATCTTCGATTTCCTAACACGAGTTGCTTCCACTGCTAGCAAATTTAACAATGCAATCGTAATTCAAACGAATGGCATATACATTGGTAAGGGAAACACAAAAGTTCTACATGAAAGGCTGTTGGAACTTCACAGGATCAACCCAGATATCTTCATATCTATTGAGATTTCAATAAAAGGGACTAATCCACAAGAATTTGCACTAATATCAAGATCAAACCCTGAGCTTTATGATTTCAATTTAAAAGCTTATCAACTGTTGAAAGATCTTGAACTTCCTAATCTTAGACCAACAATTGTAGCTGGTTTTGGAATTACAGAATCATACTTGCTTACGGAGGGTAAATCTCAGCGACGTGTAGCAATCCTATCAAGAGCAAAAAAACCCATATACCATCCAGATCACTGGGACGAAAAATTTTCAACGTTATATCATGGTTTTTTAGCTGATGAATCGAACCCAGTCACAGGCAAAGGCCGAATGCCAATGTATGGGATTGGCGATTCAGATGGTTGGCAGGAACGGTCAAGAGAGATCGCAGCCAGGCTATACCGGGATCAATTTCTTGACACTACTTCACAGCACACAAGTCCCGAACTTGAGCAATATTTTCAAGATATTTTGGGTAAATTCTTTTTAGTGAGTAACCAAGAGTATTATTCAACAATTACAAGAAACTAGGCTTAAAGATCAGTATACTTGGTTGCATTACCCTTCGCTTTTGAAATTGGATATTTCTTAGCATTCTTTTCTAGCTTTTGAGATGCACATTCTATTGGGTCTAACCCCATCATAGAACAGAAATCAAGCAAGTATATAAGGATATCACCAACCTCATCTTTAACCATTGAGAGCTTGCTTGGGTCTAAGCTTTCGCTCTCATCATCTGTTAGCCAGGTGAATATTTCAAGCAATTCAGAGGCTTCCACGGATAACCCGACTGCTAGATTCTTCGGAGAGTGGAACTGTTCCCAGTCTCGTTCACGAATAAATTCCTTTATTTCGTGCTTTAGATCATCTATTCGATTAGTCAATTAGAGTCCTCCGGATTTCTTCAATATCCCTTGCAGGTCGTTTTCCATGAATCATGGCATGACAGTTTGGGCATACTGGAATTAGATCGTTGATTGGGTCGGTGGCGTACTCTTTGCCAATCTCTCCAAGAGGTTTCAGATGGTGCACCTGTATATATCCTTTGCCAATTTTGCCATAGGTTACTTCAAAATCAAATCCGCAAATTGCACATGATTCACCATGATGTTTTATGCACGCCGCCCGTGCTTTGGAATCACGTTCATATTGGTTAACATAAACTTTTTTTTGACTACCTTCTGAGAATGCTGGCTCTTCTTCTTCATCGAAGAAAGGATCGATATTGGACTGCGTAAGATTCCCATCAATTAATTTTAAAAGCTTGTCTGCATCCTCTGGTCGGATTGGGCAGAAAGTTTGTACATTCCTGTAATGAAGGTACTGTACTTGACCGATGACTTCTTCTAAATCAAACGGGGCTGAGAGTGCTTTTGTGTCATTGCAGTCAATAATCCAATTCCACCGCCCACTGTTACCTGGCCAAAGTATGCTAATCTCAGAATCGTTTGCAGTTCTAGCTCCCTCATAGCGCATAGTGTATTGGATTTGTTTCTCCCCATCCACACAGTCAGCTTTGTTTTTGCTAACTAGAATAAGATCGCCAGGTTTCAGTTTACTCGGAAGATTAATGAAAGCATGTTTTTGGTTTTTGATAACACTCTGAAATGTTGAACCAGAGGTTTTGAATAAATACATAATTATCCCCTCATTTCTGATTAATTACTGTGATAACCTTCGATCCAGGTTCATTGGTAATTACAATTTTTTTTCGAGCTTTCTCGATTAACCCGATCATTTTTTTTAGATCATGGATCATTGAAGAAGCCAGATCATTGTTTAGTCGATACCCAAGTGCTC
>Ga0233437_1004680_pt1 | contig 15818 bp, 11 predicted proteins | sample SI_122_August201_FD_182714 | JGI IMG/M metagenome (GOLD analysis project Ga0233437, IMG submission 182714) | Seawater microbial communities from Saanich Inlet, British Columbia, Canada - SI_122_August2016_200_MG | ecosystem: Environmental > Aquatic > Marine > Inlet | place: Canada: British... | reverse complement strand
ACCTTTCTTATAGTGGCCATTAGCTAAATCATCTGGACCCATCAATAAATCCCAAATGATTAAAATATCATAAACTTCTCTATAACTAAAACCTTCTTGGGCTACTGACATCAACCAGATCAAGGCTTTGACTCGGTCTTCAATAAGAAGTTCATTGGCTGGTTTTTCACAAACTAACTTTTGCAAATCATCAATAACTAGCCTGACATGCCTTCCCTTCTGAGGCTCAGGATCACCGTTCTTTAGCCAAACCGTTAGCCATGGCTTGCCTTTTTCGAAGATCTCCTGCGTCAGCCTGCCCCTCTCATCTTCTGACAAACTAAGAGTGATAAGCTTACCCAATCTCTCTTGCATTTTCCAAGGATCTTCATCTCGTGTCGTTCCATCATATTTAATACTATCCAAAAGTTCTTTTAGTTTAAGCGTCATTCTCCGCTGCTGCATAATAGGGGCAAGACCATTTTCTCGTAACCCGAAATTTTCTGATAACTTGATGCCTAAAACACGATCACTAACTATTGTACCCTTGAACAAAGCATCAACAAAACGAGCCCTCAAAATAACATCATCAGAACCCTTGGCCCAGTTAATCATTTTTTCAACATCTTCATACTCAAAAAGATCTGGTCGCTGTTGCATAAAGTTAATAAGAACGCTGAGTTCTTCAGTCTCTTTCACAATATTTGCACGCTCAAAAATAAGATCCAAATGTTCTCGGATTAAGGCTTGTGGGCGATCATTAACAAGCGCTATTAAACCTTGATAAGCGTCTTCTCTTTTTTTGGGATGATCCAAAAGAGCTGCTCTTTTTCTAAAACCCCGATCAACTTGTTTATCTGATAAACCCGACACTTTTTCAGCAAAGGTTGTGTTGCTGCTAGTCATAGCCCTAACACCCAAAACACCTGCTCCTATTACAAAACCCAAAACCACAACAGTCATAAAAGAAGCTGACGCCAATTGATCAGAACCACTAAAATCACCATCACCCATGCCACAACCAGCGAGTGTTGCTGCTGAGGTCAGAGCTACCGGCACTCTGGCGCGTTGTGCTACTCTTTTGCTTGCATCGACTGCTCTGGCTAAGACATGATTGACTAATGGCAATTGGCGATTAGCAAGTGGCAATCTTGGTTCTTCCGCTAGCACGATAGCACGATCGCTCGATCGCTCGTGGTCCGTAGTCCGTAGCCCGTCGACCCGTAGAACCGTCGACCCAGCAGCCCCAATTCCCGACCCATCGATCCCTCGAACCATCGACCCTAAGCCCCCAAATCCCGGCATCATAGCTGCGTGATGAAACATAACTTTTCTCCCAATTATAGGTTGTCGATTATCACATCACCCATAATCTCGGAAAAGGTAAAGACAGGTTGCTAAATATAGGAAATAACCGTGTCCGAGAGGACACGGCTAATTTTTCTAGGAATACTTTTCTTGTTACTTTTTAAACCATGCCTCTAGACCATAAAAGGGTATTTCATGATATTTTTCATAAGAAGCATAATGATTGCATGAAACCTTAAGGCCCTTGCTTGAATGCTTGTGTGTTTGAAGAAAGTAATTGAGGCTCTTAAGCCCCCCTTTAACACCAGCTTTCACTTCAACAGGAATAATTTTCTGGTTTTTTTCAAATATAAAATCAACTTCAGCATTACCTTTTTTGTCTTCACGGTGCCAATAATATATATGTGAAGGCCCCATGGAAGACATCTGAGCGATAGCTTCCTGTGCCACAAACTGTTCTGCCAAGGCTCCGTCATTAATTGTTTTATAATCTGTTGCAAACCAACTTTTTAAATCTAGTCCCAATAAACGTTGGGCAAGCCCCCCATCAAAGAAAAAAATCTTAAATTTCTTAGCATCTATTTGTGCACCTAGCGGTGTTCCTTGCCCTGATGAATGGTAACAAGGTAGAGCAACGCCAGCTTTTATCAAAAGACTTAGCGCTGATTTGAGCTGATAATGTGATAAATCACGATCAACATGCGTATAAATAAACTTATGTCCTAGCTGTTTAGGAATAGATCTAAAAACTCTATCGACATTCTCTGTTTGATAACGTTTAGAATATTTATTAAAATCTTGAATATAGGTTTCAATAATACCATCTTGGATTTTTTGACAACCTTGTGGATCCTTATGATCAATCCATGTTTGCACGACTTCTGGCATGCCTCCTAACCAAAGGTAATTCTTAAAAAGCTCTAGCAAACGATCATGAGCAACATCATTATGTTTTTGTTCTATACAATGTTCCCGTAAAAGCTCATTGCCCGTTGCCTCTAAAAACTCTCCAAAAGATAGAGGATGCACATAACAAAATTCAACGCGCCCCACAGGCACACCTGTCTTTTCCAATTCAAAATCAACAAGAGATCCTGCAGAGACAACATGCAATTCAGGACATTTTTCTTTAAAATATCTCAGGGCTGTTATGGCTCTTGGACACTCCTGAATTTCATCTAAAAAAAGAAGGCTCTGACCTGGAATAATTTTTTCTGAGAAAAAGAAAGAAAGCCCTTCAAGAATAGTTTGAGGATCAAGATTTCTCTCAAAGATTTTTTTTGCATCTGATGATTCTTCAAAGTTTATTTCATAATATTTGGAAAATGTTTTACCTAACTCACGAACAAGCCACGACTTACCAACTTGCCTCGCCCCTCTAAGCATAAGAGGGAATCTTTTTTTACTATTTTTCCACGCCAACAACACATTATTCAAATCTCTATTCATATCAACAATATAGCAGGTTTATTACATTTATACAAGGGATATATATATGTTTTATATAATTATTTAATGGATATAATATGAGTTTTTAAATTTATTTTGATTAAGGCCAAGGCAAGCTGTAAACAATGAATAAAAGATAATTATTGCAGGTTGTTCTCAACCCAAGCAAGATCTTGATCACTTAAGGAAAAAACATCAACGAGAGCCGCTAGAAAAGTATTGATTCCTGCATTTTGAAGATAACTATACTGACCACCTTGAAGAGCCACAGCATAATTAAAACTCGATACACCACGTCTTGTTGCCCCCTTGAGATCTTCTAACAACTTTTGTGTTACAACTGTTTCAGAAGCCCCTTCATCATAACCTGTAGCGATCGTGCCAGAAGCTCTCAAAAAAGCAAGTCTCTCTGCTATGGCGATGCGACGTTGCAAAAACGTTTGTTGTTCTTCTGATAATGATCCGTCGCCTTGTTTTGTCAGACGTAAAACTAATCTATCCTCAACACGCCTATACTTAACTTTATCAGGAGCCATTTGATAACTATGGCCACGAGGAACAGTATAAGACTGATGAAGTGATGTGGCCATAACATGAATAGAAAACTCTTCCGTTAGACGCCTCACAAGGGCCACATTACCATCATAATAAGCCGTTCTATCTGTAACGCTATAGGAATCTCTACCTTGACCGCTTGGCCCACCAGACACATAGCGACTGGCATTGTCAACCTGCTCTGTTTCAGCACTATGAAATCTGGCAAACACTCCAGAATCAAAAGAACGCATAACAGGCCAATTTAAGGCTCGTTCCTGTAAACCAATTTCATCTTCTTGCGTTCTTACTGGGGCTTTTGGATCTAGTCCCATTGCCACTGTTGGCATAACATCTTTAAATTTTCTTTGCGCCAACCAATTACCAAGACTTGCCAAAATGCCTTTTCTTGGTTTTAATAAACTAGAAACCGATTCGGCTGGCTGAGCGCCTCTGTTCGCAAGAGCCAATGGTCTTGCGGCATTAGTAGCAGCGGGGCCTGGGCTAACTAGTTCAAAAGTATCTCTAGGCCCTGTTAGCTGAGGAGCAGCACCAAGATTTGTTCCTGACACTGAAAGAGGTGTTCCTAGACCTAATTGTGAAAATATTTTTCCGAGCTGCATAGTCATTCTCCTTTAATACAACTATTATCGGTAATCACAGCAAAAAGTTGCCCGTTTTAAAACATAAACTAACAGACGTAACAAAGAATATAGATGGTCTAACCTCCTATAATAACTTGTTATTTATTGAAACCCGCACACAAATGTGTCCGAGAGGACACGCCTTTTTGAATACATGAGGATTTAAAGAGATAAAAAATGATGAAACGCTTTCTTACAACGCCAGACGTCGTTAGACCCTGAGCTTGTCGAAGGGCTAGCACGCGCGACGTGCGACGTGAGACGTACGACGCTAATAGACCGTCTTCACAAGAAAACCATTCAAACGCTCAGGCAATGTGACGCTTGACTGGGGCTTAACATAGGCCAAACAAACAAGGCTGGCTTGATTGTTCTCATCCAAAACAAAGCCTACCTGACACTTCGTTACACCTGCTATTGTTGGTAGGGCCGATGCTCGAACAGCTTTTTCCATGGTAGAAATAAGCGCTTTATCAAGACCAAAGATATCAATAATATCGTCACGCCCTTCACCTTCGGGTATCTCATAGGCCCGAGGGACTTCGATGGCCTTATCACCTATCACCAACACCTCGGTCCAAGCCGACTCAATTGCACTGTGAATATCAAGCCTATCTGGAAAAAGTTTATTAGCAGCCTTCATTGTCGCTGCTGCAAAATCCTTAAAGTTAGGATTTACAGACAAGGCTTTTGTCGCTTCAATCCATATAGGAATCATTGTATCAAAAGAATAGCCCCCTATGGCCGTTGCAGCGAGATAAAAGGCATGATTAGGAATGCCTGAATTAATATGAACGCCGTAGTTATCTTGCGAACCTCGATAATAACCATCCATTGTGGGTGATTGAGGATCGTTACCAATTTTAGGATGATTTTGATACGCGGTACCAGGATGGCTCATTGACCTAAGCGCTGGGAAAACCATCTCTCCAGTGTCTTTGTCTTTATAAGAAACCATTGATGTTGTCCCTATTAACCATGTTGACTCAGGCACAGACACCTCGCCTAAAACATATTGCAAGGCTGAAATGCCGAGAACGTCCGCAATATGTTCATTAAGAGCGCCGCTTTGAGACCAATAGGTCAAGCCTCCCAAAACCATATCAACAATACCATGACCAAGTTCATGAGCCACTACAGAGAGGTCCTGAACAAAGTTATGAAATATTTCTCCATCGCCATCACCAAAATGAATGCGTCCATTAGAATAATACGCATTATTATATTTTTCGCCTAGGTTAACAGCGGCATCAATAACCTTGCCTTTGGCATCAATAGAATTAATGCCTAGTTTTTCTAGAAAGAAACTTAAAGAGTCGACGAGACAATCGTACATAGAATTCACATCAGGATCTGTGTGAACATCATCACCCTTGCTTCTAACAAGATGCGCCTCTGAAAAATTAGGGTCTTCTTTGTGCTTCGCATCAAAAACACGAAAATGTGCAATGTCAGTTATTGGTAAAAGTGCTTCAGGAGAAAGTGCAGGAAAAAATACCGCTGCTTTCATGCCCCCATTTTGAACAGTCTGTCTCAGCCTGGCAGTATTTCTTTGACTAGCATCATAGAAATGATCCCAAGCCTGTTGTTCTCCAACGGTATCATTTCGCTGTCTTGCTAAGTTGGCTTGTTGAAAAAAAACATCTGGCCCAATAAGAATAGACCCAGAAGCAACCATGCTTGGTTGCATAGCAGTGGTAAAACCCGTCATAAGCACCTCCCAGAGATAAATTTTATGCTGACCCCTATTAAGACTATCCTACTTTCCCCTGTCTACACTTGGCCCAAATCAGGGGAAAATGCAATAGTAGGGGCTATAATAATTGTGCTTTGTTTTAGCGTGCTGGCGCCGCACGTCGCACGTCGCATGTCGCGCGTCGCGCGTGCTAGCCCTTCGACAAGCTCAGGGTCTAACGACGTCTAGCGCTTGCCGCGGCGTAGTTTTGCGAAGCCGGGTCTAGCGTAAGAAAAAAACCTCTTCACGTGAGACGTGAGACGCGCGACGTAAAGGCGTAATCTGTAATATTATGTTTTGTTTAATGATTATTGTCCTTGTATGCCTTCTCAGGGCAAAAAAAAGCAGGGGGCGCAAACACTAAACAGGAGGGAGCGTTTTACAACCCCCTGAGTATGGGCATACAGGGTGAAGAAACTTAAAAAATAAAAATTTAAAGAACAAAAAAGGTTGGGACAGAGCTATTGATTACCACACCATGTTCACCCTATCCCAACTACAGCATCTATTATAATTATCGTACGAAAGGCCAGCAGTGTTGCGTGTAGGGGTAAAAAAATGGACACATTTGTGTCCACCTGCCTAATACCAAAACCTCTTTATCATGTTGATTTTCTTCTACTTATTCTCTCCTGTGTCTTTTGACCCCTTGTTTAGATGTCGCATAATGTGTCCGCGCCTATATTATTTTAATAAAAAAGCAACAACCAGCCACAAAAAGGCTGAAAAGCACAAAAAAAAGGAGCCTTGTTTCCAAAGCTCCTCGTGTTTTATCCTTAATTCTATGAACTATAGTGATAGCCATTCATTAATTGTGGTTGGCTTTAGCTGACTCCATCCATCAACGCTTGTTCCATCAAGATAATATTTCAAGGACGTTGGCGTTTCATCAGCACTTCTAAAAACAAGATCATCTGTTGTAAACATATAATCATCCCAAAAAGGCGTCATTAAGAGCTCACAATTTTCCAGGACAGGAGGTAATATGTCTACATTCAATGTTTTGGGCTGTATGAGAACTCGCTCACCATCAACATAAGTCATGGGCGCCACACATAAATTAGGATGCGTATTGCTCCACGAATAGCGCATAAGACCAGCGCCAAAATATCTTTCTGGCGGTAAAGAGGTGATATCAAAATGCTCTGTAACACAAGCCTCTGTAAAAGAATCACACTCTAAATAATCAAGCGTTGCCACTTGCCGCCCGAGCCTTGAAACATAATCTTCTTTATGCACCATGAATTTTACTGTTGTTCCCGAAACATCAAAGGCCATGGCTGTAAAACCTTTGCCTAAAGCTTCGGCACCATCCGTCATAAATTTAGGCGTCACATAGGCAAACAAACCTTTAACAGGGCGCCCTTCCTGCATCTTCACCAAATAGGTTCCATGATATTTATCGTTCTTAACATCTTTTAAATAAAAGCGAACATATGTGCTGTCAAACGAATCAATAACAACCTCAGCTTCATTCAGCATATTAACGATAAAAGCATGCTCTTTAGAAGAGCCTTTTGGAATGGTCACCATTACAGGTGTTTCTGTAACAAATGATATCCCTTGAACATCAAGCCCTTTTTTCACAAGACGACCAAAAGTTCTAAACAAACTGTCTTCTCTCATGAAAGCCTTTAGGCTTTCGCTCGCTAAGATCATATGAAGTGATGTTGTTTTATATTCTTCATTATCAGAGTGCTGCTTAATTTTGAGAAGCTCTGCTAAATTAAAAGCTGTCTCTGCAAGCATGAGCTCATCCTTTTCAGGGACAAGATCACCCACAGCTATTTGTAGCTGGTTATCCCCTGGATTGTTCACAACAGTGCCCACACCAGACTCAAGCATGGGATCTGAACCCGCACCGGCATCTGTTTGCATAGCTGTTTGCGAGCAAGCATTAAAAACAAAACACATGAGTAATATAATGACAACCCTGATGCTTAATCTCATCGCTGATCCTTTCTGCTCTTGGTTACAGGAACCATTTGCATATTAACCTGAAAAACGTCGTCAAAACCTTTATCTTTTTGATTGATACACTTAATGACTTCGTCACGGCATTTACGTAAAATATTTTTTATCTCTGGCAAAATACTTTCTGACATCGGAATCGTGATCGAGATAATTTCACGATTTTGTTGTGGCACAGCAATCATAACGTCCTTAACATAACTAATAATAGAACGATGATAGTTGAAAATCTCTAAGGAATCTGCATCAACAGGAGACTCAAGAGTACCACTTGCCTGAACAAGTTTTCCGTCTTTATCACGCGTAAGCAAATTAAGCCGCATAAGAGCTTCTACACATTTTTTTATATCATCAGGAGACACACAGCCACCTAAAGTATCTGACATCCACTGATAATCTTCTGTAAAATGCGGCAACGCAACCAGCTCACGAATGATAACTAAATACTTGTTTGTAAAATAGGCAAACTTATCTTTTTCTAATTTAAATAATTTCTTATGGGGTTTTAATTCTATGAGTTTTTGAAAATAATAGTCTTTATCTTTTTCAACAGAAGCCTGATTGTACAAAGCCAATGTATTAAAGAAAGCTGCTTCTTCTTTTTCTAACCCCAACGCCTTACCCACTTTTTTTAACGACTTAAGACTTAAGTTTCTTTTGCCATCAATAACCATTTTCAAATAACTATGACTACCAAACCCTGCTTTTTGTGCAAAAATTCTTGTTGAAAAACTGGGGTTCAACGATTTCTTGTGCTCGTAAAAATCTTTAAGAAAAACGCGGTAGTCTTTGTAGTCATAAATATTGGGTTTTTTTATCGGCATAATATCCCTTTTTTCATTAAGATCACTACAGTCCATCAACATCTATACATTACTATTATAGTACAAATAGACACTCTCTAACATAATAAATTACATTTATTTATAACCCCATTATCGGCAAACTAACCTCCTAAGATGCGTGACACAACAAAAAAGTGGACACAATTGTGTCCACTTAACGCCAATTATAACAAGCGTTTATCTACGCTTGCCATTTCTTGCTTTCAAAAAAGGACACAAATGTGTCCGTTTTGGGCACAAATGTGTCCACTTTGGGCACAAATGTGTCCAATATTTTTCAAATTTCGTCGATATTTCTTGACCAAACAGACCTGGAAAAACCGGTAACAAAACAGCACTAAAGTTCAGCGTTGTTAATGAATGTATCCCCATGTTACTATTTGCCACGTGAAGAATGCTCACCTAAAATACAACAGCTTTACAGAGGTTTTAAAGAAAAAATACCAAACACGTATTTTTAAAATCACCCTTAATGCAGGACTAACCTGCCCTAATCGAGATGGCAAACTGAGCACACGAGGTTGTTCTTATTGTAATGACGATTACTTACTGGCTAAATCGTGGCACAAACAACAACCACTCATAGACCAAATTAATTATGGTCGTACATACATTCAAGAACGTCATAACGCTGAAAAGTTTTTCGCCTATTTTCAAAACGGCACAAACACCTACGCATCAGTCAAAACACTTCGAAATATATTTTACACTGTTCTCAAATCACCAGATATTGTTGGCATGATCATTGGCACGCGTGCTGACTGCCTTCCAGAATCTGTTCTAGACCTTTTGTCTGAAATCAATTCAAAGACAGATCTTTGGATTGATCTTGGTATGCAATCAACACAGAATAAAATACTAGAAAAAACTAATCGCGGTCACTCTATTGAAGATTTCAGCCTAGCTATTAATAATCTAGCCCAAAGAAACATTCAAACATGTGGGCATGTTATCCTGGGCATGCCAGAAGAATCAATTGAAGAAGCTCTTCAAGGAGTTAACATTATCAACAAACTCCCACTCAACGGCTTGAAAATCCATAACATGCTTGTAACAAAAGACACTGAGTTGGCCACATGGTTTGCACAAGGAAAGTACAAACCCTTGTCACTCAAAGACTATGTAGACCTTTGCGTTGACTACATCGAACGCCTACGCCCAGACATCATCATCCACAGACTCAATGCCCATGCACCAGCCCGTTTAACAGTGGCACCATCATGGTCTGTCAATAAACTAGGAACCCTCAACGCCATTCATAAGGAACTCGTGCGCCGGGAGACTTGGCAGGGGAGATGGTTCGACGGTTCGATGGATCGAGGGGTCGACGGGTCAGGCTCTAGACGTTAGACTATCTTCACGTCTCACGTCTCACGTCTCACGTCGCACGTCGCGCGTCTCGCGGAATAAAATTTCACGCGGCAATTTTTGGAGCTGTGACAAGTAAAGGCATTGCCAATACAATGGTTTGAATTTGCTATTAAAAAGATCTTCTTGTGATGATTGTGAATCAATGATATTTTATCGAGGTGCTAAACAAGCCTAACACCAAACCAACAACCTTCTGGCCTTATTTTCTTATTTTTTTATCCACATTACTTCTTTACGCAAACTCATTAAACAGCCCTCTTTTTTTTGACGATCACAATGTCATGCGCAATGCCAGCCTGTTTTCTCTATGGGATCACCTTAAATTTGCGCTCCAGTTCAAATCCAGAGCCATTGTTATGTTCTCCTTCAAGCTTAATCAGCTCAGTCCAGAGTCTTGGCTCCAATGGCTTCACGCTACCAACATTGCTTTTCATGCGCTCAATGGTTGTCTTGTTTATTTATTGCTCAACAAGCTTTGCACACAAAAGCAAAAAGCCTGGTTTATCCCCTTGTGGGCCACTCTTATCTTTATTTGCCACCCAAACCAAGTTATCGCCGTATCCTATATCACACAACGCTTTATGATTATGATGACCTTCTTTTATTTATCTGCCATCATACTTTATATCTCCATCAGACAAAACCAAGCCCAATCAGATGCGCCCCAACTGAAAAAGCAGAGCTCTCTATCTTCTTTCTGGCTTAAATACATCCTCCTTATTCTGTGTATTTTTCTGGGCAATATGAGCAAAGAAGCTTATATCTCACTCCCCTTGGTTCTGATTTGTCTTGAATTTACCTTTCTCAACAACACAAAGACTTCCTGGAAAAAGAAACTACTTATTCTGACCCCTCTTATTCTCATAAGCTTTTTGCCACTTATCTTAAGATTTTTTCCACAAATCAGCACATCAGCTTATAGCTTTACCAAAGAAGGTCTTCTAGATTCCACGCACCATACAATCCCTGGCTATTTAGCCATGTCTGTAATGATCCTTTTCAAATACATAACGCTTTTCTTTCTGCCTTCTGGATCTCATTTCATGCATGGCGATTTTCTATATTATAAGACTTTTTTTCATATCCCTGTTCTCATCATCCTCTTTTTTCATCTGTGTTTTTTCTTTTACGCCCTAACACATTACAAAAAAACACCTCTCTTTACTTTTGCCGTTTGCTTTTTCTACATCACCATAAGCCCAGAACATTCTTTCCTTCCTCTTGAATGGCCCATGTTTGAATACCGAACATATCTGTCTTTTATGGGGTTTTCTATTCTTATTCCTTTTACTTTGTTTTTGATCGCAAACAAATTCAAACACAAGTCTTTATCCTCACCCAAAACAATCTTTAGCACTGTTCTCATTGCTTGTATTCTTTTTCTAAGCCTTCAAAGCGTTGCAAAAAACATTGTCTATAAAAGCAATATTGAGATTTGGAAACAATCAGTTGAACAATCACCGAATCAAAATGTTGCTTATGGCCAACTGGGTACAGCCTATTTAACTAACAATAATTATCGTGATGCCTTACAGGCATACACCAGAGCGCTTGAATTAAAGCCATATGATACTCGCTACGCCCTTGCCATTGGCATGTGCCACATTTCCTTACAAAACCTTGAAAAAGGAATGTACTGGATTAACAAAATTAAAGCCTTGCCACACCTTTCTGTTAATGAGCTTCTCTTTATTGCCCATGCCCACGACACAAAAGGCTACCACGACAAAGCCCTGCATTTTCTCAAAATGGCCCAGGAAAAAGACGCATCAAACCAAAGAAAGAAGCGTGACAAATAACGTAATTATCTAATAATATCATTTTCATATGAATAATCGTAGTCTCATTATCATTCCAGCGTTCAACGAAGAAGAAAACATTGCCTATGTTATTAAAGATATTAGAAAGAATCACCCCTCTCTTTCCTTTATCGTCATCAATGACGGCTCAGAGGACAGCACAGAATTAGTACTCAATAAAAATAAGGCTCTCTATATCACACACCCTATTAATCTCGGTTATGGCGCCAGCCTTAAAACAGGCTATCAATATGCCCTAAAAAACGGATACGATTTTGTTATTCAAATTGATGGAGACTGCCAACACCGCGCCGATCAAATACAAAAACTTTTCAGCGCCTATCAAGAGGGCGAAACAGACATTATCATTGGTTCACGCTATATTAAAGACAACGAGGCAAAACTTTCTTTTGCTAAAAAACTTGCCCACAAAATATTTGCCGCCCTCATTCATACAAAAAACCAGACTCCCATAAAAGACATCACATCTGGCTTTCAACTGCTTAATAAAAAGGCCTACTCTTATTTTGCTTTTTTAGAAGACTTTCCCACACAACACCCCGATGCAAACTTTTTGCTTCTCTCTTCAAAAGAAGGTTTTAAACTTAAAGAAATTCCAGTGCTTATGAAAGAACGAGGCAAAGGCACAAGCATGTTTACAGGCTGGAAAACTTTTTTTTACGTCATTGAAATGATCATTAATATTTTCATCATTTATATCCGTTCAGGAGGTAAAAAACGATGAACATTAAATTTTTACTCATTATCGGCTCTGCAGCACTCATTTTTTTATCATTCATCTTAAAACTTGTCGTTGATAAAAAATTATCTGAACGCGAATCTATTAGCTGGATTGGTATCGGCCTTATTGTCCTTGTTTTTAGTTTGTTTCCATCCATCCTAGATGGTGTGGCAACCTATATTGGCCTGCATTATTCAGCTTCCTTGTATTTCTTCTTCGCTATTGTCTTTATATTGTTGGTTCTTGTGCGTAACGCCTGCATCAACACAAAACAAAAAAAACAAATTACAGCCTTAGGGCAAAAAATCGCTTTATTAGAACTTGAACTAAGAGAAAAAAATGACACATAAAACACATATAACTATCTTAAACCCTCCCAGTTTAACTGGTGAGGCCTTTGTTCGAGAAGGCCGTTGTGAACAACGCGTTTCTTCTTTCCAGTATAACATGATACCGGTTTCGCTTTTTTCAATAGCTGGTGTTCTAAAAAATGAAGGCTTTCCTCTCGCTGTCATCGATGCCATTGCCTGCCCCCTTTCTTTAGAAGAACTGTTTGAGAAACTTGACGCAACAAAACCCCAACTTCTTATCATGAACATGTCTAGTGGAACATTTTCCAATGATATTGACATCATAAAAAAGGTTAAAGAACGCTTTCCACAGTGCCACCTTGCGGCCATTGGAAACCATGCTTCAGCACTTCCTCAAGAAACATTAGAAGAATCACTACTGGATTCAATTGTTATTGGCGAACCAGAAGCGGTTATTACTGAGCTGGCTCATGCCATTGAGAATATCAATGATTTTTCAACGATCCAGGCGCTTGCTTATAAAGAAAATAACAGCATCAAGATCAACCCGAGAACTTCTTTTGAGTCACATCTGGACGACATGCCTTTTCCCGCTCGTGAGCTTGCTCCTAATGACAAATACTACATGCCAATTATCAACGAGCCTTACACCCTTATCATCACAACTCGTGGTTGCCCATATAACTGCATCTACTGCACGGCAAAACAATACTATGGCAAAAAAGTCCGCGAAAGATCCCCTGATAACATCATTGCTGAAATCAGAGAGATTGTAGAAAAGCAAAAAGTTAAAAACATTACAATGTGGTCTGACACCTTTACGTATCGTCGTGAATTTGTCATGGAGGTTTGTCAAAAGATTATTGATTCAAAATTAGATATTAACTGGTGGTGCAATTCCCGTGTCGACAAAGTAGACAAAGAAATGCTCACGCTCATGAAAAAATCTGGTTGCCAAGGCATCTCCTATGGCGTGGAATCAGGTGTTCAAGAAATTCTCGATAACGTTAAAAAAAGCATTAAAACAGAAGATATTCAAAAGGCTTTTGCTTTGACGAATGAAGTAGGCATTGAATGCCTTGCTCACGTGATCTTTGGGTTGCCAGGAGAAACCAAGCAAACAGCAGAACAAACAATTAATTTTGTGATCAAGCTCAAACCAACTTACGCACAATTCTATTGCGCGATACCCTTTCCAGGCACAGAGCTTTACAGCATGGCAAAAGAAAGTGGTTGGCTCACAACAGATGACTGGAACAAATATGAGATAAACCAGGCTATCATTGAAACAAAACAACTTTCTGCTGACGAATTATTAGAAATCAAAAAACGTGCTTTTAAAAAGTTTTATCTACGTCCCCGCTACATGTTCGCACAACTCAAAAGAATTAAATCTCCTAAAGACTTTTTAGAAAAAGCAAAACAAGCCATGAACTTTTTTAAAAGCTGGGTTTCATAATAAGCAAACCTAGATTGAGGTTAGGAACTCTTGATTTGTTCTGGTTTCTCTTTTCGATGATAGTGTTCAAATTTATTTATTGCCGTGATAAAGGCTTCTGCACTTGCAACAATAATGTCTGTGTGTGAACTAGTAGCACGCATCACCTGACCATCTTTTTCAATCGCAACAAAAACACCCCCTTGGGCATCTGTACCACTTGTAATAGAGCGCACTGAAAAATGCGTAAGTTTTCCCTTAAACCCCGTAAGCTTGTTGATTGCTTGAAAAGCAGCATCAATAGGGCCATCACCAAAAGCCGCCTCTTTTTTAACAACACCATCAAAAGCAAGGCTCACAGTTGCTGCTGGCACAGCAAAATTACCGCTCACAACCTGAATGGACTCAAGTGCATAACGCTGATCATGCGTTATATGTGAATCAACAAGGGCTATAAGATCATCATCAAATACTTTTTTCTTCACATCAGACAAGCGTTTAAAAGCAGTAAAGACCTCTTTCAACTCTTCACCTGCTAACTGGTAGCCCAGTTTTCGCAAACGATCTTGCAAAGCATGACGACCTGAATGTTTTCCTAAAACAAGTTTATTGCTGGGAACACCAACCGCTTGAGGTGTTATGATTTCATAAGTTGCCTTATTTTTTAAAACACCATCTTGATGAATGCCGGCTTCATGCGCAAACGCATTTTCGCCTACAATAGGCTTGTTAGGCTGCACGTCAATACCTGTTATTGATGAGAGCATACGAGAAGCACGATAGATTTGTTTTTTATCAACATTTGTTTGAAAGGGAAACAGGTCTTTGCGCACGTAAAGCCCCATCACAACTTCTTCTAAACTACAATTGCCAGCTCGCTCTCCAATACCATTCACCGCGCACTCAACCTGTGTAGCGCCTGCTTGCACAGCAGCCAATGAATTAGCAACGGCCAAACCTAAGTCATTATGACAATGAACACTAATCCGAACAGCTTCAGGCTTTTTCAGGTTTTCATTCAAAAAACAAACAAGTTTGTAGAACTCATTTGAAAGAGAATAGCCCACCGTATCAGGAATATTAATTGTTGTGGCGCCCTCATCAATAACCGCCTGAAAAAGTTCTAATAAATATTGTGGATCACTACGCGAAGCATCCATGGCTGAAAACTCAACATCAGAACATAAAGAACAGGCGTATTTAACAGCCATAACAGCCTGTTTCAAAACTTGAGCCCGCGTTTTTTTGAGTTGATATTTTAGGTGAATATCTGAACTAGAAATAAATGTATGGATGCGTTTCTTTTTTGCTGGTGACAAAGCTTGGGCACAATGTTTAATATCTTTTTTGTTGGCCCTTGCTAAGCCACAGATAATAGGCCCTTTAACTTGTTTTGCTATCTCTTTAACAGCCTTAAAATCACCAGGAGAGGCTTCAGGAAACCCTGCCTCAATCACGTCTACCTTAAGCCCAGCAAGCTGCCGGGCCATGCGCAGTTTTTCTTCTAAATTCATAGAACAGCCAGGCGATTGCTCGCCATCACGCAGCGTTGTATCAAAGATAATAATTTTATTTTTTTTTGACATACAAACAATCAGGAATTTAATTAATTGTCTGATTCAAGATTCACGACTTTAAGATGCTCTTCAGGAGCGTTTTCAACATCTTCTATCTCATCGTCTTCCATATATT
>Ga0233437_1004672_pt1 | contig 15839 bp, 12 predicted proteins | sample SI_122_August201_FD_182714 | JGI IMG/M metagenome (GOLD analysis project Ga0233437, IMG submission 182714) | Seawater microbial communities from Saanich Inlet, British Columbia, Canada - SI_122_August2016_200_MG | ecosystem: Environmental > Aquatic > Marine > Inlet | place: Canada: British... | reverse complement strand
TGAAATTGAGGAATGGACCGCAAATCCGCCTCTTGCAAAGGAGGCCAGGACCGCTACCTATTCACCGATTCCCCAGCACCCCATCACGATGCCGAAAGCAGGCGACACAACCCCATTAGGCGTTCATGTGACCAAAGAGTTAGAAGTGGCTTTTAATTCCTATTTGGGCGGCGATGGAGAAAAAGCGCTGGCAGGACTGGCCACTCTTTCAGATTCGAATGATGACCCCGCCGTCTTATGGCAGGCCTCATTTTTAAAAGCCCAGATATTGCTGATGATGGGGAAGGCAGCCGAAGCTGAAGAAGAACTGGAGATTACGTCCAGGCTTGAGATCGACCGTTTCGGTTCTGATTTGAATGCACTGGCTTTAAAGGGAGAGGTCAAGATCTGGCTGGAAGATTATGACAGCGCATTAAAAGATTTCGCACAGATCGTTAAGACAATCGGGACATGGGAGCTGCCTATAAAATTCGCCTCATTTCCCACCAACCGTGTATCCCTTTATTACCTGACAACCGCAAAATTAAGAGCCTATACCGGAATCGCCGGGGTTTATATTTTCAAGGAAGATTACCTGAAAGCCCTGACCTGGTCCAGGGAAGCAGAACGGCTCTATAATAATTCCCATTTTGTTGTGAACCATCCACTATATGGGATGAACGATGAGGTCCACGCCGACAACTACTATGGCAGAGCAATGAATCTGACGTTCTTGGCTTCTGCTACGCTGGCCATTTCCCAGGACATCAACGCCAGCGAAAAACTGTTTCAGCAGGCAGACGGTTTTTACACGGCCTTGGGTTATTCTGTGGGGCAGATTACTGTTGCGGCCCTGAAAGCCAGAATATTCAACAGGCTCGGTCTGCATGACCTGTGTTATGATGCCGGGCAACATGCCATTCGCCTGGCGATAGACAAGGGCATGCCGGACTATGTTTGGAGAGTCGGCATTCTGACAGGAACCACCCTGCTCGCCAAAGGACAGACTGATCAAGCGGAGCACGCTTTCAGGCAGGCACAGAACGGAGTGGAAGCCATCTCAGGAAATCTCAGTACGGACAAAGCCAAAATCCGTTTTGGCGTGGGGAAAGCCGATATCGTTTATCATCTCGCCAGAATTGACATCCAGAAAAAGGACTGGCCGCTGCTGTTCAGCGATTTGGAAAGAGCCCGAGCCAGGGCCTTCGTTGAACTGCTTTCAAATCAGGCATTGGACAAAAAAAGGGAAGCCGGGTTGATTTCGGAAATTAAAACCCTGGAAGCCCAAATCCTGAAACAAAGATTGGTGAATATGGCACCCGGTGCCCATGATCCGGCTGACATTGAAAAAGAGAAATCTCTACTCAAAACCAGAGAGGGGAAAATTCTCCTATTGAAAGAAAAAGACCCGGAATTAGCTGAATTAATCTCTATTAGACAAGCCAGATTGAGTACCGTTCAAAGCGCTTTAAAGCCCGGCGAAACAATGGCATACGCTGTACCCGGCAAAGCGAATGATGCTGTTCAGTTTTTGATGATCACCTCTGACTCGGCCAGCGTTAAAAAACTTCAAGTTACCAATAAAAACATCAGCCAACTCGTTGAGAATTTCGCGATCGCTTTTGAATTGGGAGAACTAAATCGGGGCATTCAGCTTAAATCAAAAAAGTCCTATTCTGCAGAATCCGTCACTCATGAGAGTGTGGTCAGGGATATCAAAGAAGCGTTTGCCATATCGCAGTGGCAGGTTCAGGAAAAACTGTATCTTGTTCCCAGTGGGGATCTCTACTTCATCCCGTGGGGGGTGTTGGAGACTCCGTTTCCTATTGTGACATTACCAACTGGAAATTGGATCAATCGCAAACCGCAACCCCTAAAGCGAAAAAATGATATTGTCGTTATCGGTGATCCCGATTTCGGAGGGGAATTACCCCAGCTGCCTGGCGCCAAGAAGGAGGCCATCACTGTGGGAAAAATCTATGCTCATGAACCCTTGATTGGCAATCAAGCACAGGAAAAAAATCTCCGCACCCGGGTGGGCCAAGGCGTTGGTATTATCCATCTGGCAACCCATGGCATCTTTGACAGCAAGAATCCACTGCAGTCAGCGATTTTTCTGACTGCCAACGGGAAAGCAGATCCGCTGACTGCCAGTGAAATTTATGAAACCCCATTGCCGGCGAAACTGGTCATTTTGTCGGCCTGTGAAACGGGGCTGGGAAAAACGATTGCCGGAGATGATCTGCTTGGGCTGACGCGAAGTTTTTATCTGGGAGGTGCCGTTTCAACTCTCAGCAGCTTATGGCAAATTGAGGATGAAGGTACAATGGAGTTTATGAAGAAATTTCACCAGCAGGCTGTCAATGGTGATTATGGAACAGCATGGGTGCAGGCCCGGGATTATGTAAAGCAGCTCGGTTATCCCGCGTCTGTGTATGGCGCTTTTGTTCTGGGAGGCGCGTCGATGTAGTTAAATATTGATTGGCAGATCATTACGAACTGGACCTCTAACTACTAAAAAAAATGAATAAAATAATTCTAATTTGCTGCATGTCGTTTTTTCTGTTCTCAGCCACTAATCCCGCCCTGGCTGAAAGTAAAGAATGTTATCTGCTGGTTGAAAAGTCAGCCGCCTTTGATCCGACGATCGTGCAAAATACAGCGCTCTCGATTGTGAGCAGATATGTTGAAAAGGTCGAACCGCCGCCCATCGGAGGTTTAAGACAGGACCAGTGCACATACCGTGTGACACTTACGGAAGGGAAAGGGGGCTCTTTTATCTCGTTATCGGGGCAGAAAATCAACTCCATCGCATCTTCAGATTTACCGGGCATGCAGGGATTTACCCAGGCACTGCTGCGGGCAGTGCACAAAACCTTTACAGAAGAGAGCCGTAAAAACGAGATCTGCCTTGAGTATAAATCCTTACTGGCAACGGATTGCCAGGTAGTGGAGTCACTTATCTATCTCTATGATGCCAATGGGCAAAAGATCGACAATGGCAATACCGTCCGGGCCGGAGATCAGTTTTTCGTGATGATTAAGCCGTTGACCTCTCTCTACGCTTATGTGGTCAGTAAAGATTCCAACAACAATCTTTTTAAAATTTTCCCCAACCCGCAGGTAACTGATATCCCCAATCCCTTAAACGCCAATTTTCAGTACTTTATCCCACCTCGAAGCTCGGACCTGATCTTCGAGTTCGACAATCATCCGGGAACCGAAAAACTTTATTTTGTTTTCTCTGCAACGCCTTTAAAAGAGATTACCCGTTATTTCAGCGGCGGCAAAAAAACGCAGACAAAAGAATTTGAAAAACAGATTTTAACTCGCGGGATTAACCTGACCACTAAAAAGAAAACGGTGAGTGTCAAACTTCCCGATCATGATCACCAAAGCATGGATGTTGAACAGTTAAAGGGGAAAGGGGTGATCGTAAAGGAGGTCGTACTCAATCATCGCTAGCAACTTCTGGTTGTCGCTGCCTGCTGTTTCAGGGATCGTAAAAAAAATAACTTGGCATAATCTGTCCGTAAAAGTCCCATAAAGACTGGACATTTTGCAGACAAAATGCCAAGGCAACGTGTTTCTTTAACGCCAATGAGAAACACTTGAGTAATTTTTGAGCCAACCCTCAGTCATCGAAACATCTAACGTACTTCAATAAAGGAACCCCAGCATGAATTTTGTCGTCGGAAATTTAACTGAACCCGTTTTTAGACCACCATCTGAGTGGGACGCATTGCTGTTAGCCGTTACGAATGGATGCACACATCGTTGCACGTTCTGCTCTATGTACCGCACCAAAAAGTTCGAGATCCGTAAAGAGATCGATGACATTAAAAGAGAGATTGATCAGGCGCTGGCCCTCTATGGAAATCGCGTACGGAAAATATTCCTCGAAGACGGAAACGCTTTTACCGTCAAACCTGAAATTCTGATCGAAATAACTGAGTACTGTCACAAAGTCCATCCAAACCTGGAAAAAGTCAGTGCCTATGCCCACGCGAAAGATATTGTCAAGAAGTCGGACGAAGAGCTCAAAGACCTGGCCCAGGCCGGATTTACGATGGTGTATGTAGGTGTCGAAAGTGGGGATGATGAGGTACTGAAGGCCTGCAGAAAAGGAACAAATCAGGACGAATTTGAACTCGCGGCCCAGAAGTGCCATCGGGCAGGTATCGCCTGGTCTGGTATTTTTCTGTTAGGGCTGGCTGGCAACGACCCGGACAAGAGCAGAAAGCACGCACTTGAATCAGCGAAACTGATTAACAGGATGGCGCCGCCGACACCGATTCCATGGTATATATCACCCTTAACCCTGGAAATCGCTCCCGGATCGGATTTGTGGACCCAACAGCAAAATGGAGAGTTTCAAACGGGATCGTTTATCCAGATTCTGGAGGAGCTGTATACAATGATCGAATACACTGACGATTCGCTTCGAAACTGCGTCTTCAACACCAATCACGCTTCCAACTATCTGAGTCTGAAAGGGCAATTGGGAGAGCAAAAACAGGAATTTCTGGGAGCCATCAAAAAGGCTATCAATTACACCCGGGAGAACCAACACAAGTGGTAAGGGGCGGAAAATCTGAAGAAGCCAGGTATTTTGCGTTATGAAAACCCGGCTCTTTAGATTTAAGTTCCTTGCTTAGGGTTCGTTAAAAAATAACTTGGCATAAGCTGTCCGCAAAAGTCCCATAAAAACCAGACATTTTGCTGACACAATGCCAAGTCAACGCGTTTCCTGGACGCTAATGGGAAACGCTTGAGTAATTTTTGAGCCGACCTTTAGGGGATCGTACAAAAATAACTTGGCATAAGCTGTCCGCAAAAGTCCCATAAAGACCAGACATTTTGCTGACACAATGCCAAGTCAACGCGTTTCCTGGACGCTAATGGGAAACGCTTGAGTAATTTTTGAGCCGACCTTTAGGGGATCGTACAAAAATAACTTGGCATAAGCTGTCCGCAAAAGTCCCATAAAGACCAGACATTTTGCTGACACAATGCCAAGTAATTTTTGAGCCGACCTTTAGGTATTTGCCAGAGAACCACCATCTACATAGATCGTTTCTCCGGTAATATAGTGAGCGTTCTCGGTACATAGAAACAGAACCGCCCCCACGACTTCTTCCGGTTCAGCCAGGCGGCCTTGAGGTATTCTGGAAGCAAGCATGGCTTCTATCTCCGGATTCGACCAGATCGGTTCGCTGAAAGGGGTTTTCGTCAATCCGGGACCCACCGCATTGACATTAATATTCAAACCAGCCCATTCCACAGCCATACATTTGGTCAACATGGTCAGCGCCGCTTTGCTGGCATGGTAGATACCCATACCGGCACCCCCTCTGACTGCACCCACAGTGGTTATATTGACGATTTTACCACCACCCTGCTTCATCAGCTCTTTCGCCACTTCCCGACTCAGCAGAAAAGCGGCTTTGACATTCACGTCAAAAATCTTGTCATACCCATCTTCGCGCAGGTCTATCAGCGGTCGCATAAAACTCCTGGCCGCATTATTGATTAAGATATCTACTTTTTGAAACTCACTCACCGTCTTTTCCACAATGTCTGGAATGATGTCGGTATTCATGAGATCTGCTTCAATCGCCAGGGCTGATTGACCCTTGGCCTTGATTTCCGCCACCACTGCGTCGAGCTGATCTTTGGAACGGGCGGTGACGGCTACTTTCGCCCCGCTGTCGGCCAGAGCCAGTGCGATTGATCGTCCGATGCCCCGACCGCCACCGGTCACAATGGCGACTTTACCTGTTAAATCAAATGTTGCTGACATATTAAAGACTCCTTTTTCAATGTGCTGGATTCTAGACGCGATCCAATGTACTCTCAGACCCAATCTTTTCTACGATATCCTGAAAGTTGAGATGAGAATGATAAGAATTTGATATTCCTGTGTCAAGGCCCATTATGCTCATGTCTTTAAATTCGGGTCAAGGACATGAATTTTGGAGTTCATCAGTCTCTTATCAGCAAATTGTCAGGTTCCTTTTTACATCAGCGGTCGGCCTCTTTTACTCAACGGTACCTCGATAGGTCGCTGCATTTTTGAGGCTTTCCTCCATCTTTTTGATGGAAATGACTGAACTGTCATAGGTTACCGTGTTGATCTCGCTCGAACCTTTGAATCCTTTGGTGACGTTTTTAACCCCCTGCAACCCATCCAGGGCTGCTTTACCATCATCATATCAGGCCACATAAAAGACAGCGGTTGATGTCGGAGCTGCGGCGATCACCATGGCAGGTGCGAACAGCATGAAGGCTGCTAAGAGCACAACGAATACATTTCGGATCTGATACTGTTTCATTTGCTTTCTCCTCTGAAGGATTTAAGAGTTCAGCTGCAAAAACCAATTTTTTGATAGGAGCAGTCTGATCGAAATACTACAAGAAAATTATCACGGGATTATCACAGAAGCTTAAAATAAAAATAACCGGTGTGGAGACCAGGCTGGGGATTTTTTGTAGTAGCGCCGAGCATGGTATTCATGGACGACGATTGGAATTCAGGAGTGAACAGGAAGCTGAAAGCTGAAACTGGTTCCGGAACCGACGTTACTGGAAACTTCAATGGAACTGCCATGGAGATCGAGAATTTTTTTGGTGATGGCCAGCCCGAGTCCGGTGTGCCCGGGGTCGACTTTGCGGCTTTTATCCAGTTGATGAAAGCGTTTAAAAACCAGCGGGAGAAAATCTTCCGGAATGCCCGGACCACTGTCACTGATCTGCATTTTTATGACTTCTGCCGACGGCGTCATCTGCAACCGAATCTCACCATCTGTAGGGGTATGGCGGACCGCGTTTTCGATCAGATTTTCCAGGGCCCGTTCGATCAGGCCAATATCAGCGTTGACAAACGGGATGGGCTCGTCGGCATTGGTGATGACCTGAATATTCTTATCTTCAGTCGTCAACTGAAATTTTTGAATCACATCCTGTACCAACTCTCCCAGATTAAAAGGCTCACTGTTGACCTGCATGCCCGGTGACTCCAGGGTGGCCAGTTCCAGAAGTCTATCAACCAGATTACTGAGATGGTCACAATGTTTGATCGCAATTTCCAGATAGTTTTTACGGTCCGTCTCAGAAAGGCTCTGGTCCTTCAAGAGCAGCGTTTCAATGTAACCCTGCAATGTTGCCAGGGGCGTGCGGAGATCATGAGAGACATTTGCTATCAGATCTCGACGGGATGTGTCGGACAGGACCAGTTTTTCCATTTGCTGTTCAATATGGGCGGCCATCCTTTGAAAGGTTGTTCCCAGCCGTTCTATCTCATCAGTCGATTTATGGGCGCTGAATGTCGGTAAGTTTAATTGGTCAAGCTTTTCACCTGTTTTAAATGCGTCCATCACGTTTGCAAGTCTTTTTAATCTACCCGTCAATGAAGCAAACAACAGCAATCCGGTTATTAACGCAAAAAGGACACTGGCCCCAATCATCCAGGAGCTTAGTTTCAGAATATGACTCCGTTTCAGTTTTTGCGCAATACCGTCATAGGTCTCGCCCCCCAAAATGACATAGAGATACCCCTGTAGTTCTCCCTCACTTGGAATACGGGCTGCAGAAAAGACCTTTTGCCCTTCTTCACTGCGTGGATTATCGCCTAAAACAGGAATCGTAAATTCCTCTTGCAGCCATTGTCTAACCGGAGCAAGGTCGACACGGTGCCGCTTAACTGCCCCGGGCGGGGCCGAATAGCCAAGAATATTACCCCGAACATCCAGGAGATAGATTTCAATGCTGGGATTGATCACCATGAGCATATGAAAGATGTCTTTCAAAGCGTCCTGGTTTACCTTTTGATTATTCATCAACAACCTTTCTTTGACGATCTGTTCAGCCAGATTCCGATTCAGCTTCTGGTTAACTTCCTGTTGGTACATGTCTGTCGAAAAGAGCGTCAAGACAAGAAAGGACAACCCAACCAGAGTGAATAGCACCGTCAAGACGGCAGCCAGTTTTGAATAAAGTGAGGTAAACATCCGGGCTACTCCTTGTTTTCAAATTCAGCAAATTGATATCCGACACCCCATACGGTTAGAATATAAGCAGGATGACTCGGATTTTCTTCAATCTTTGCTCTCAGTCGGTTAATGTGGGAATTGACTGTGTGCTCATAACCGTCGTGGCCGTATCCCCAGACGCTGTCGAGCAGCTGAGACCGGGTAAAAACTCTCCCGGCATGCATGGCAAAATAGTGGAGCAGATCAAACTCTTTTGCTGTCAATTCAATGGTTTTTCCTTTCAAGGCGACTTTCCTTTTAGCAGGATCAATGATCATGTCTACAACCTGAATAACAGGTGTTTCATCCGATCCCTTTATCGGCTGCAGCTCGTCCAGACGACGGAATATCGCTTTGACCCGGGCCATTAATTCTCTGATGCTAAATGGTTTTGTGACGTAGTCATCGGCTCCCATCTCCAATCCCAAAACCCGATCCAACTCAGATGATTTGGAGGTCAACATGATAATCGGCACATAGGTGGCCTGGGCACGAATTCTTCTGCAGATTTCCAGGCCGTCAATCTCCGGCAGCATTAAGTCCAGAATAACCAGGTCGTAGGCCGCGGATTCTGATTTTGCCAATCCATCAGCCCCGTCAAAGGCCAAATCGACCTGGAAAGACAGATCCTGCAAATGAATTTCCAGGAGTTGCGCCAGGTCTTTATTATCCTCAATGACTAAGATCTTACGTGACATAGTAGCAATTCGTGTTTAGGGTCGGCTCAAAAAATAGTTCACATTCTATGTGCAAAATGTCCAGTTATTTTAGGACTTTTGTAGATAGATTATGTGAAGTTATTTTTGAACGATCCCTTAGTTGATATCCAGTATCATAACAGATGACTCATTGTAGTCATATCACTGTCCGCCTATTTCCACAAGAACTGCTCAGGCAATCTCAGGGCAATCACATGATTTTCCCTCGTCATCATTGCGTTAGCGCTATTGTTGGCATTGAGAGGGAGGTTACTCAAAATTGATCAAATTGTGCCCGTTTTATGCTGAATCAAGTAAATGTGCTTGGTGCAAGCAGTGGCCGATATTCCGCGTCATTGTTGGATTTGTCATGCGATTGCCCTACAGTAACACAGAGGGACTGCTGCGCTGATTTTCCATCCTTCGTTATACCTTGTGAGCGAATGAAAGTTTATCTGATTGTGATTAAAATGTTAACGTTCCGTGATAATTTACTCATACAGATGGGTTATGATTAAACCATATTCTTTAGATTAATTCTCTAAACCTTTAACCGACCACCCATCATACGGGTTGAAATGTAGAGGAGTACAGATGAAAAACATCACTTTTTTAATCACTTTGCTTGTCGCCAGTTTGCTCATAGTGGGAGTGAACTTCGCGAAGGAAAAATCCATGTCGATGTCAAAAGAGAATACCGGTCTGGCGACTTTTGCAGGAGGATGTTTCTGGTGCACAGAATCGGATTTTGAAAAAGTAGAGGGGGTGACTGATGCCGTTTCCGGATATACCGGCGGTCATGTTGACAATCCCACCTATGAGCAGGTCTCTTCCGGAAGAACCGGTCACACAGAGGCGGTTCAGGTCTATTACGATCCTGCAAAGGTGACCTACGAAGAGTTGCTGGATGTTTTCTGGCGAACCATGGATCCCACCGATCCGAAAGGTCAGTTTGTCGATCGGGGTTCCCAGTACCGGCCTGAGATTTTTTATCACAATGAGGAACAAAAACGACTGGCAGAAGCATCAAGAACTCGCCTGGAAAAATCCGGTCGTTTCAGTAAGCCGATCAAAACGAAGATTACCCCGCTGAAGCGATTTTATAAAGCTGAGGAATACCATCAGAACTACTATAAAACCCATGCACTCCGGTATAAATACTATCGCTCCAACTCCGGTCGCGACCAGTTCTTAAAGAGGGTCTGGGGAAATGAGAAAATGGTGAAAAAAAAGAAAATGAACAGCGGGAAATACATGAAACCCTCTGATGACGTCATCCGAGAAAAACTGACTGCGTTGCAATACCAGGTAACGCAAGAGGAAGGGACAGAAAGACCCTATAGCAACAAATATTGGGATAATAAAAAAGAGGGGATCTATGTGGATATTGTTTCCGGGGAGCCTCTTTTCAGCTCGCGGGACAAATATCGATCCGGTACCGGCTGGCCCAGCTTCAGTCGGCCACTTGTCACGGATCACATTATCGAGAAAAAGGATCGCCGCATGTTTATGGAACGCACTGAGGTTCGCAGCAAATATGGAGATTCCCATCTGGGCCATCTGTTTCCCGACGGTCCAAAACCAACCGGATTGCGATATTGCATCAACTCAGCCTCTTTGAAATTCATCCCCAAAGAAAAGCTGGCGCAAGAGGGATATCCGGAATTGGCCAAACTGTTCAAATAGGGATGTTTGGGAGCGTCTCCATGGGATCAGAGGATGGCAAAACCCCTTTCGTACTTCGATTCAGATCAAACAACTAAAATTCCAGCGGCTGATCTTTTTGTTTAAGGAATCATATCAACCAACCGTACAGGTTCTGAATGACATCCCCGTGAAATTTGTTTATATTCTCAAATAGATAATTTCATTGTTGTTTTGATCATTTATTCCCCCATGATCCCTGCGAAAGGCGATTTGTTAATGTTGTCGAAAACCCCCAGACCCCAGAAGCCATTCTTTCTTAGAAAAGCGCCCAACTTTCCATTTGCGCCGAGTCGGTTTCCACTTTTTTACGGTTGGGTCATTCTGGCAGCCTCGGTAGTGGGAATTATACTGAGCATCCCTGGACAGACCATGGGGGTCGGAGTCTTTACCGATTTCCTGATCACGACTACAGGACTGGACCGTTTGACCTTGAGCACCGCCTACATGGTTGGTACCATTGCCAGCAGCCTGATCTTACCCTTTTCAGGCAAAATGCTCGACACCAGGGGATCTCGATTTCTGATCGTCCTGGCCGCGTCGGGAATGGGTGTCTCTCTAGTGATGCTTGGCCATGTTGAAACACTGCTGCACAATGCCATTACTCTTCTCAGCACAACAAATCGATCCCTGGTGGCTTTTGTTGTAATGACCATCATCTTCTTGTTGATGAGGCAGTTCGGGCAGGGGCTCATGGCCCTGTCCAGCCGTACCATGCTTTCAAAATGGTTTGATCGTAGACGGGGTTTGGCTATCGGTATCAGTGGTGTTTTTATCTCTTTTGGATTTTCCGGGTCTCCGCTGTTTCTAAACTGGATGATCGAGCAATCAGACTGGCAGACCGTCTGCTTTCAACTGGCGATTATCACCGGAGTGGGAATGACGGTATTTGGCTGGCTCTTCTTCCGGGACAATCCGGAAGAGTGCGGTTTGGTAATGGATGGATTGAGGCGCCCTCCTGATGCCGCTGATCCACAGCCCGACACAGAGCCTCTGGAACCGGAAATCGCTGTGCCGGTTAGTCAGGCCAGAAAATCGTACACCTTCTGGATTTTCAATATCGGTCTATGTCTACACGCCCTGATCACAACCGCCTTGATCTTTCATATTGTTTCGCTGGGTGCAGTTGCGGGTCTGGAGCGTTCTCAGGTTTTTGCCCTGTTTTTACCAATGTCCATAGTTAGTGTCTCCACTAATCTGGTGTCCGGATGGCTTAGCGACCGCCTGCAACTGAAATACCTGTTGATGACCATGATGTCAGCTATGTTTATTGGTACTTTGGCGGTACTATTCATGAACACCTTGCCGGGTAGAATTGGCTTGTCAGTCGGACTGGGGATCTCCGGCGGACTATTTGGTTGTCTGGTGGGGGTGACCTGGCCACGCTATTTCGGCCGAAAACACCTGGGGGCCATCAGTGGACTTAATATGGCCAGCATGGTTTTTGCCAGTGCGATCGGCCCTCCGCTTTTTGGTCTCTCCCTCTCCTGGGTGAAAAATTATGATCCGGCTATATGGTTCAGCGCTGCGCTACCGTTCATGATACTCCTGTGCGCGTTGGTTGTAAAAAATCATCAGCCGGTGACCCGCTACTGAATTTCGCTATCTGACAGATTCTCTTCGACTGAATTGCCATTCGCTCCAAATCGAGGAGGTCGCTCCTTTAGAGAAACCCAAAACACCTTTTTCTGTTAACCCGGCCTGATCATCTGGTTCTAGTTTTAAACTATATTTGGTACCAATCATGCAGAAAATCCTTTAATCAATTCACGCAACCGAAAATATGACGCAGCTTTACTGCCGCTGTAGAGATTCCGGTTTCAAATAACAGCGTTTCCCACGATACCGTTGCATATAAAGTATCCAGGCTGCATAGATTATAACCAGTATCCACGAAACAACCCCACTCAAAACCGTTGTCACGGTGTGATTGCTTTGTGTTTCTAAACGATCTTATTAATCATTCAGGTAACTATGTCTTTAGTTGAAATAAGCAACCTCTCGAAAACCTATCAAATGGGAGAGGTTACGATTTCCGCCTTAAAAGAGGTTTCGCTGGAAATCGAAGAAGGCACGTTTGTGTCTGTGATCGGACCTTCCGGAAGTGGAAAATCAACGTTGATGAACTTGATCGGCGTATTGGATCAGCCCACCTCAGGAACTATCAAAGTGGCAGGTCAGGAGGTCAGCCACCTGAACGGCAAAGAAAGGGCGAATTTCCGTGGAGATCACCTCGGCTTCGTTTTTCAGAATTTTAACCTGATTCCGGTCCTGACCGTGTATGAAAACGTCGAATACCCGTTGATCATGGTTAAAAACGAGAATGCCAGCCAGCAGCGCGACCATATCAATGGATTACTGGATGCTGTGGGTGTTCTGGACCAACGCTCCAAAATGCCCCATCAGATCTCCGGCGGGCAAATGCAGCGAGTCGCTGTTGCCCGGGCACTGGTCACCCGTCCCAAACTGGTCATTGCTGATGAACCCACAGCAAACCTGGACCATGATACGGCCCATAAGATTATCAATCTGATGAAAGAGATGAAGGACAAATGGAATACCACTTTCATTTTTTCGACCCATGATCCTAAAATTATAGGAGAAGCCGAAATTATATACACCCTGGAAGATGGCATGCTTAAAAACAGAGAAGACAGGAGATCAAAATGATAAGAATCGCTCGGATAGCCTATCGCAATCTGCTGCGCTACTCACGCAGAACCATGCTGACGTCCACGCTGATTATCATTGGCATCGTGGCTGTCTTGCTGTTTATCGCCATAGCCGGCTCTTTCAAGCAATTGATGGTCGGTCAGATTACCGATTCCATGCTCGGTCATCTGCAGGTTCACCGGAAGGGATATGTGGCTTCCATAGATAATTCCCCACTCAATTTAAATCTCAAAACCAGGCAGGTTATAAAACTGAAAGAGATCCTCAAAGACTACGACAAAATAACCGCCTATTCCACCCGTTTAAAGTTTGGCGGAATGCTCAGCAACTTTACTGAGACCTCCAACATAAGATTAAATGGCATCAACCCGGAGATGGAATTGCAAACAGTTCCCCTGTTGTCACAGCGGGTCAAAGGCAAAGAGGAAACTGAGGGGGCACCTTCGTTGGATCAAGGTCAAATCTGGATCCCGGAAACCCTGGCCAAGGGTATGAAACTGAAGATCGGGATGCAGGTCGTCCTGGTCGCCACCAATCAGGATGGTTCTGTCAATGGGGTCCCCCTGGTTGTCAGCGGAATTGTAGGTGCCATGACCGGTCCTGGCGGACGGGATGGGTATCTGAATATTAAAGATGCCTACCAGTTGCTCAGAATAAAAGGGGAAGAGGTTAACGAGATCACTATCCGTTTAACCAGTCTGAGTGTCATGAAACCGGTGTTCTCAAGCCTGAAGACGCAACTCTCCGGGTTTAAAAACGAAAAGGGTAAAACGATTTTTGAGAGTCACACCTGGGAAAAACTGACACCCTTTTCAAATATCGCAAAAATTATCGATCTGCTGACCCTGTTTGTTAAGATCATCTTGATCGCCATTGTGCTGGTCTCAATCATGAACGTCATGCTGATGGCAGTCTATGAGAGAATCCGCGAGATTGGAACCATCGCCGCCATCGGCACCAGTCCTCGGAAAATATGGTCGCTCTTTTTAATGGAAGGGCTGTTTCTGGGAATCTTCGGTGCTGTTGTCGGCAGTCTCATCAGCCTGGGGATTATTCAAGTTCTTAACTGGAAAACCATCGCCATGTCATTTGGAAGGCAGAACACTCTAATCCTGGAGCCTTCGATCGCGACTTCGGAGGTGCTTGTGACCGCCCTGATTGTCATAGGAATTTCAGCGCTGGCCAGTCTGCAGCCAGCCGTCAAAGCATCCAAACTCGAACCTGTAGATGCCCTGCGTCATTTCTAATAGATCGCAAAATCCGTAGTAACTACTCAGTATTTCCCTCCGCCGAGGGGATCATGGTGAATGGTTACAATCTGTAAACACTAAATATTATAGAAAATAATGAATGCTCTAATTCAAACATCAAGGCAAAGAGCAACAACAGTGTGGTTGATGCTACTGTTATTGATGCTACCGTTTGGCCTGTACGCTCAGCAAACACCCCGGGAATGGTTGGCCACCATCGACCAGAATTTGAATCCGCCTCAATTTGAATCCTACCGCAAACTGATCAATATCGAGCCCGATGGCAGTAAAAAGGAGTTTGTCCTGTATACGCTAAAAAAGGGCACGGAAAAAGTGGTGGCCCTGTTTCTCTCCCCGGCTTCTGAAAAAGGAAGATCCACCCTGAGGGTCGGAGATAATATGTGGCTTTACATTCCCAACGTGGGACGGCCACTCCGGATAACCTCGCTGCAGTCGGTCACCGGCGGAATTTTCAATAATTCAGATATTCTACGTGTTGACTATCAGGCTGAATATGACGCTCTTTCCCTTAAGAAACTGGATGAGAAAGGGCCGACGGGCAGATCTCTGTTCCAGTTAAATCTAAAGGCCAAAACAGGCTCCGTGGCCTATGACAAATTGGAGATGATTGTGGATCCGGGGCTGAAAACGCCAGTCAGGATCCGGGCCATCGCCGCATCTGGAATATTGATCAAAACGCTTTACTTTAAAAAAACAACCGACTTTGGCCAGGGAATAAAACGCCCCGCGATAATTGAGACGGACAGTCCTCTGTATAAGGGTTATAAGTCGGTCATGATTTTCGCTGGCATCAAGTCCAGAAAACTGAATGCTGAAGTCTTTACCACAGATTACATGGGGCGTATCGAAAGCTTGAGGCGGAAGTGATGAAGCAAACGATTCAATTCGCCCTGCTTGTGGGATTGATCCTGCTGGGGATTTCTCCTGAGAGGGTTAGTGCGAAGGAGGATGATCAATATACCTTTGATGTCGAAACCTTCGCTAAAAAAACCTGGGAATGGCAGGGTGAAATATCGACAGTAGCGACTCGCAAAGAACTGAATAGCGATTCAGACCTGTATCCTGTAAAATTCCCGCAAAGCGATCAGGCCCATCTAAACGAACTCAACCTGCAACTGTCACTTGAAAGCCGTTGGGATTGGGGTTGGTCCCGTCTCTTCCTGGCCGGCGAAGCCCATAGACTGAGATCCAGTTTGGAGGATGCAAATAGCGAAAGTACAGTCTTGAATGAGGGATATTGGCAGTTTTCAGAAGTCGACCCCCATAACATCGAGATCGGCAAACGTCTGCTTCGTTGGGGAAAAGGGTACGCTTTCAACCCAGTATCCTTTCTGGAACGGTCTAAAAATCCGGAAGATCCGGAGGCCAGCCGGGAAGGGTTGTGGATGGTTCAGGGCATCTGGATTCCCGGCGGTTTTTCGCTGTTTGACAGCAGTTCATTGACTCTGGTCTATCTCCCCGTCAGAGATGACCTCAATGATAAC
>Ga0233437_1004671_pt1 | contig 15843 bp, 16 predicted proteins | sample SI_122_August201_FD_182714 | JGI IMG/M metagenome (GOLD analysis project Ga0233437, IMG submission 182714) | Seawater microbial communities from Saanich Inlet, British Columbia, Canada - SI_122_August2016_200_MG | ecosystem: Environmental > Aquatic > Marine > Inlet | place: Canada: British... | reverse complement strand
ATCAATGGGAGATTGACTTTGGTGCGTGTGCAAGAGAGGACTTACGCAGTGTCGATGGCTTCTTTGAACGTTATGATGAAGGTTTTGGATGGGAGAATGTAGATTCTGCCTACATGATGAGCAAGGGAGGCGTTAAGTTCTATTGCAATCCAGAAATAGTCGGTCGGGGTGTTGATCATGACGCACAGATTGAACACCCATATAAAAAGACTCCCAACAGAGCTTTGTGGGAGACGAGAAAAGGAGTTATTGATCTGATGCACGATGTATAGCGCTACCACAGCTACAAAGAAGATAGCCGCAATGACGAGCCGCCTGAGAATGATTCAAGGCGGTACTTCTGCTTCTAAGACTGTATCGGTTGTCTTGTGGTTGATTCACCTGGCACAGAAGGACAAGAAGCCAACACTTACATCCATCATCTCTGAGTCATTCCCTCACTTGAAACGTGGAGCAATGCGAGACTTCTTGCTGATCATGAAGGAGCACGGGTATTACAAGGACCGTAATTGGAATAAGACTGATTACACCTACACTTTTGAAACAGGATCAAAGATTGAGTTCTTCTCAGCTGACCAGCCAGGAAAGGTTCGTGGTCCACGTCGTGACCGCATGTTTGTTAATGAGGCCAACAACATCCCTTATGAGGCCTTTGACCAGCTAGAGGTTCGTACCAAGGAGTTTGTTTACGCCGACTGGAACCCAACCAATGAGTTCTGGTACCACAACGAGATTCAAGGAAAGCGTGATGACTATGAGTTCACCATCCTCACGTATTTAGACAACGAGGCTCTAAGCCACGAGATTGTTGGTGCCATTGAGCAAAGAAAGAACAATAAGAACTGGTGGCGTGTTTACGGTGAAGGACAGTTGGGTGAAGTAGAGGGGAAGATTTACAAAGAGTGGAGCATTATTGACTCTATTCCCCATGAAGCACGACTAGAGAGACGTGGATTAGACTTTGGTTATACAAATGACCCGTCAGCATTGATCGACATTTATAGATACAACGGTGGATACATCCTCGATGAGCATCTCTACCGTAAGGGGATGACCAACAAACAGATCTCGGACTTCATCAACGGACTAGGAAATTCAGGTGTATTGGTGGTGGCAGACAGTGCTGAACCAAAGAGTATTGATGAGATCAAACTACACGGAATCAATATCATCGGAGCACGTAAAGGACAGGACTCTGTGCGTCAGGGAATCCAGTTTGTGCAGGACCAGAGGATCTCCATTACCAAGCGTAGTGTGAATGTGATCCGTGAATACAGGAATTACTTATGGAAAACAGATAGAGATGGTAAAATACTCAATGAACCAGAACATCTTTATTCTCATTCGATGGATGCTATTCGGTATGGGTTCGATTCCTATCGCCCCTCAGACCCAATAGAGCCATTAGATTTTATGCTTTATGGCCAAGACTACTCTTGAGCGAGAGGAACGGAATCAAGCCGCCATCGCTCTTGTTCAGAGCGAGGTGAACGAGTGGCAAGACGCTACTGCCTTTGTAACGGAGGACATTGCTTACAACATGCGGAACATGGTCCGCACATTCCGCAAGAACTATTTCGGAATCTTTGATAAGCCCTTTGACTCCATGTCAGGGCGCAAGAAGACTTGGGTACCTCTCACCGAGTCTACTGTGGACGCTGTCCGCAAGAACATTGACCTCGATACGAAAGACATCAACTTCCGGGCTAAGCGCCGGGAAGCTATTGGGTTAACACAACTTGTACGTGATCTCGTACGTGTTCGTTTGGACCAGATGCACTTTGGAGAGATCCTAGACCGATTGATCACAAACACAGCGATTGACGGTACTGGAGTGTGGAAGACCTACATCACCAACACTGGAGGGAAGAAAGCTGTGCAGGTGCGATGGGTGGATACACTCAACATCTTCATTGACCCAGTTGCTGAATCTATCCAGGACGCAACGATTATTGAACGTGCAGCCCTAGAACCAGACCAGATCCAGATGATGGATGGATGGGAGAATACTAGTGACATGTTCGGATCTGACCAGGTGTCTCGTAACGAGAAAGACCTATCAGGAACTACAGGTGTAGACCTTATTGGTGTGTACGAACGATGGGGACTAGCCCCTAAGAGCTGGATCACTGGTAATGCAGACGATACAGAGCTTGTTCAGACACAGATTGTTGTTTCAGGACTAGACGATGGAAACTCAGGCCCTCGTGTTCACCTCCTCAAGGAGAACAAACAGAAGGACTCTGATGGAATGATCATCAAGCCTTACGAGGAATTCTGGTACTCACGTGTTCCAGGCCGATGGTATGGACGTGGACCAGCTGAAAAGGTCATGTTCCTACAGGTTTGGTTGAATACACTAGTAAACATCCGCATTAACCGTTCATACGTCTCTCAGTTGGGAATCTTCAAGGTCCGTAAGGGATCAGGGATTACTCCACAGATGATGAGTGGACTTACAGCCAATGGTGTCGTTGTCCTCAATAACATGGACGACCTACAACAGCTCCCAGTCCAAGAGGCTTCACAGGCTTCTTACAACGACGAGGAGGTGGTTAAACAGTGGGCACGACAGGTAACAAGTACATTTGAGAGTGCGGTTGGAGAACAGCTCCCTGCTACTACTCCAGCAACGAACGCAATCATTCAGTCACGAGCGTCTCAGAGTCAGTTCTTCCTAGTAAAGGAAGGGTGTGGGCTATTCCTACAACGCTGGATGAAGCGTCACTTCATTCCTCTGTACGCACAAACACTCACCACTAAGGAAATTACCCGTATTACTGGGGAATCTAATGAGTTGCGTGAGATGGATAAGAGAGTTGCTAACAAGTTAGTTGAAAAGAAAGCGAAAGCGTTGTTAGCTGAAGGTAGAACAGTTGATCCACAGTCCCTTATCAAGGAACGGAATCGCATCATGGAGAAACTCGCTACTCAGGGTGGAGACCGATTCATCAACCTCATGGAGAAGCCTGATCTTACTGATTACGACGTACAGGTATTCGTCACGAATGAAGAGTTTGATAAGGGAGTCATGGCACAGAACCTCACCAACGTCTTCCAGACAGTGGCAGCAGTACCTGGAACTGGTGTAGAGCCTGCAATGGTCCTAGATACCATCTACGACCTTATGGGACTTAACATGAGCCAGTACCAGTCTTCAGAGCCAGCACCACAACCTCAACCTGTTCCACAGGGAGCGGTTCAGGCACCAGCAGTGGCGGCTCCAGCGGCAGCACCAAGCCAGCAGCAGTTTACTCAAGCTAATATACCTGTATGAGCCTTATAGATCGTTTAAAGGCAAACACAGGGTCAAAGCTAATCAATAAACTCAAGTCACATGAAACCGGACAAGGAAACACAGGAAGAATTGCGCCAGGGCGAGAGCCTAGTGCGTCTCGTGGACTCAGAGGATTGGCAGGTAGCCAAGAGCAAGCTCCTAGAGCTGATGGCGAACAACTCCAGCGTCCAGCACCTGGAGTCAACGACACCGGACGACCTGTACCACGAGGTGATCGGTAAGCAAATTGCTGTACAGATCATTGAGAACTGGGTGGACTTGGTTGAAGGTGGCGCTATAGCACACGTATACAACAAAAAAGCCATGGAAGACCATGGGAAGAACGACCTTATTTCAAGGTTTTAATACTCGTTAGGGGGCCCACTGGGCCTCTTATAGGGGATATTAAGCCCTCTAACAGATAAGACTATGTCAGAAGTCAGTAACTCTGCTTCCGTCCCTACTGGAAACCCTGAGGGGGGTGCACCAGCAGAAGGTGGCGAGAATGCTTCAAGCGACATGCTTGGAAGATTGTCAAAAACAATCGGAAGAGACTTTCCAGACGAGGCGACCGCCTTGGATGCAATTAAAGAAACCTTCAACTATGTTGGCTCGGTTGGCCAACTAAAGAAGAAGATTCTCAGCCTTAAAGATCAAGGGATCAGCGAGGAGGAGGTATTTAATCGCGTTGAGCAGCTAGGTCAGTCTACTACAGCGGCACCTCGAAATGATGTTCAAAGTGAGATCAACGCTTTGAAGCAAAGGTTGGATGAAACCACCTTTTACTCAGAGAACCCAGACCTCAAAGAATATCAAGGATTCCTTAGCGAAATACAAGCTGACACTGGCCGATCCCTCAGTCAGATTGTTGAGTCGGATTCCTTCAAAACCGTTCTGGAAAAAGCCAAAGGCTATGACGCATCGCAGAAGTCAAAGTCTGTCCTAGAATCATCACCACGCCTAGGACGTGTCAAAGACAAAATGACAGAAGCTCGTGAAGCATCTAAAGCAGGTAATCAGGTGGGGGCTAATAAGTCCGCAATTGGTGCCGTATTAGACGCTTACGACATGAAATAGTCCTAGAGGGTGGATAAACCATCAAATAGGATATGGCAACAGATAACATTTTACGTTCGTACGGAGACGTATCACGTAAGGACGATGTCGTCTTGAACGCAGTTGAGATCCTCACAGCTAGTGAGACAATGATCCTCAACATGCTTCCAAAGACAAAGGCAATCGACACAATCCACAGTTACCTTGTGGACACAATGACAGTTAATGCTTCAAGTGCAGTAGCTGAAACTGGAGACTACACCGCTAACGCGATTACAACTCCAACACGCTTGACTAACATCGTTGAGAACATCGCGCGACCATTCAAGGTTTCACGAACACAGCGACTTGTTGAGCACTACCAAGGTCAGGACGAGCTTTCTCGCCAGACTGAAAAAGCAGTTAAGGAATGGGCTAACGCAGCTGAGTTTGATCTCGTGCGTTCAACACTCACTTCTGGTGCTTCAGGAACAGTGCCTAAGATGAGTGGAATCATTGAGGCTACTTCTACAGCTGGAAACCACACTTCACACACCTCTGGAACAGTATGGAGCGCAACAATTCTTGACGGATTGATGAGCGACAACTGGGACAATTCAAATGGTGATGTGGCAACCGACCTCTTCATGGGTTCAATCTTGCGTAAGAACACTGACGCATTTATCCAGAAGACTAACGTTGTAGTGAACACTCCAGGGATTTCTTCAATCGTTCGAACTGTAAGCTCTTACGAGACTGCATTTGGAACATTGATGATCCACACTCACCGTTACATCCAGGAAGCTGCAGATGCAACGGCACGAGTATTGGCTATTCGTCCAGAAAAGCTCGCTGTAGCTTACTTGGAGAAGCCAAGCATCGATACAGATCTTGCACGACTTGGAGACTACGATTTCCGAGCGGTATCTGGAAAACTCACCCTTCAGGTGAACAACCAGGACAGCAACTTCTTCTCAGATGGTTTCCTCAAGGCGTAATCATTCTCTTCTACCCCTTTACGGGGGTAGGGATAGTATGACTACAGACATCAAGACTAAAATTGGAATGATCATTAAGGATTACGTTAAACTCCAGCCAGAGGAGTACGAGCTCTTTAGGAAAGAAATGAAGCAGCAGCGTGAGAACAACGCTACAAAGTTTGCAGAGGTGAAGGAGGCAGACACTATTGATCGTAAACTGTTTGAGATGCCAGAGACTCTACACGCCATGATCAAAGTCCGGCTATCAGACGATGAGTACAATTGGTGGAGAACAAAGGAAGGCGCTCACTGGTTCATTAACTCTTATCAAGATTTTAGAAGCACACAGTCTGTATGAAGTTAGCCCTAAATAGCTAACGGTGGTACCCTGGTTGTATATGATCAGTGAAAAGAGGCGCAAACATCTTCAGAAACTGGCTGACATGAAGCGTGGCAAACCCCTATCAAATGAAACCAAGCAAAAAATAAGCCTGGCAACCAAGGGGCGCACTGCATGGAATAAAGGTAAGACGGGTATTTACTCAGAAGAGACTCTGGACAAACTACGGAATGCACCGAAAAGATCTGGGGAAGACCACCATATGTGGAAGGGGGATGATGTGGGTTATCAAGCATTACATGTGTGGGTAAATAAACACTGGGGGAAGGCGAATAAGTGCGAACATTGTGGGCTTAACGAGCTCCCAGAAGGGAAAAAGAGATACTTTGATTGGGCCACGAGAGAAGGTGTCTATAATCGTAAAAAAGAAAATTGGATAATGCTATGTCGAAAATGTCACAAGAATCACGACCTGAGAAGAAAGTAAGCTTGGCCTTGAACATGATCGTGAAGGCCTCTGACGAGGAGGCTGTAGTATTGAAACGATGTCTTACCAATGTTGCCCCTCATGTAGATGGCATCTTCCTAACTATTACAGGGAAGAACCAAGCCTGTGAGGATGTAGCAAAGATGTTTGGGGCCACTGTCGCCCACTATGAGTGGAACGATAACTTTGCAGACGCACGTAATTTCGCACTTACACAGATCCCTTCAGAGTTTGACTACTGGATGTGGCTCGACTGTGATGATGTAGTACGGAACATTGAGAATTTGAAACAAACTATTGAGAACCACCCATCGGTGGATGCTTTTGTTTTCAACTACCTTTACGCCTTTGATAAGTGGAACAACCCAGTTGTTGTTCACATGAAGACACGTGTATTGCGTAATGACGGCTGTGTTGAGTGGCGAGGAGCCCTTCATGAGGACTTCCACGCTACACGTGCCCTAAACTCAACGTTTGTAGAGGGAATTGAGATCCTTCACTTAACTGACTCACAGAGAATTGAAGATAGTAAGCAACGTAACGTTAAGGTTGCCCTACAGGACGCTGAGACCAACCCAGATGATCCACGATCCTTCTGGAACTCAGGGAATGCCCTTAAAGCAGCGGGAAATAACGAGAAGGCTTACGAGGCACTAGAGAAGTTCCTTGAATTAACCCAGTCAGAGGAAGAGGAGTACATCATTCGCATCCGCATGGCTGAGATTCTCTTTGACATGGATAAAAAGACCGAGTCACTGGCTATGGCACGTCATGCTTTGGGTATTCGCCCAATGTATCCAGACGCGTTTATGTTTGTGGCTGACATTTTGCACAGCATGGGACGTCTATTGGACGCAAAGAACCACATTACGATGGCTCTTCAGCTTGAACCGCCGTATCACAAGATCATTGTGTTCAACCCACGGGCTTACGACCTTGAACCTCTGCAGAAACTCGCCCAGATCTACATGGAACTCTCCTTGCCACAGTTGGCTTTGGTGTCTTTGAAGGCATGTTTGGAGATTACACCGCAAGATAAGGACCTAGAGGCACTCATTAAGGAGATTAGTGGGTATGCAGACATCGCTGAGAAGGCTGTAGCACTCGCTAAGGAACTTGAAGAGGTGTCAGACGAGGAATTGGAGGTACGATTGGCAGAAGTAGACCCTGAGATCCGACAACACCCGTCCCTAACCCTTTTGAGGAACACTCGAATTGTCCGTAAGGAATCGACCGGTAAGGACGTCGTAATCTTTTGTGGGGCAACTGAGCGTGTTTGGACACCGGATGCCCTTAAAGAGGGAATTGGAGGCTCTGAGGAGGCAGTGATCCACCTAAGTAAGCGCTTGGTAGAGCGTGGGTGGAATGTAACGGTCTACAACAACTGTGGTCACAAGGAATTGGAGTTTGATGGAGTGATCTACAAACCTCACTGGACTTGGAACTACCGAGACAAGCAGGATGTGACTATCTTGTGGCGATCACCAATGATGCTCGACCATGAGATCAATTCAGACAAGATCTTTGTAGACATGCACGATGCTATCGCAGCTGGTGAGTACAATGAGAAGCGAATGGCACGTGTCGACAAGGTATTCTTCAAATCACAGGCACATCGCACACTTTATCCACAGCTTAAGGAAGAAAAGTGCGTAATTGTACCTAACGGTATCGTTTGGGAGGACATGCAGGGAGAAACTGAACGAGACCCTTACTTATTGATCAACACTTCTTCACCAGATCGAGGACTCAAGACCCTTCTCGATGCGTTTGAGGAAGTGAAGAAACAGGTCCCTGAAGCCAAGTTGAAATGGGCGTACGGTTTTGGTGTATGGGATCAAGTCCACGGTGGTAACACTGAAAAGATGGAATGGAAGACAGATATTCTGGAAAGGATGGAGGACCTAAACGGAGTAACGAACTTGGGGCGCATTGGCCAACATGAAGTTGCCAAGCTGTACCAAGAGGCGAATATATTTGCCTACCCGACAGCGTTTTACGAGATTGACTGCATCAGCGCGCGCAAAGCGCAAGCTGCTGGTGCGTACCCGATCGTTACAGATTTCGCCGCTCTTGATGAGACAGTGCAACATGGCGTGAAGATTAAGACAGATGTTGAGAAGGAGAACTGGGGCAAGCCTTACGCCTTTGACTTCTCTCTCAAGGAAGAGACTGCTGTCCAGGAATGGATTGATGCAGCAGTAGACAAATTAAAAAATCCCCCAACAGAAGAGGAGAGAGAAGAGATGCGTGAATGGACCAAAGCATTTCAGTGGGAAGAGATCACAGACGTTTGGGAAAACATGATAAAATAGGTGTATGGAAGGCGTAAATTCATTTCATGAACAGGGTTTTTCTGACTTTGAAAAGGGTGCGGAACTATACGATGCAATGCGCATTAGTTTTGAGGACCTTACTTTCGGGAAAGACAGAGATAAGCTCGGTGAGATTGCTGGGTTTGTTAATCAGTTCGATGATGCCCTTCCTCTTATTCGTAGTGCTATGTCTAGCAAACCAACGGATGTAGTCGCTATTGATCATATTTTTTCATTCGTAATGCTCCAGACAAAACGCATGGACCTTAGGGCCAAGCTGAAACAACTGGAGGATGAGATCTCTTTGTATGAGTAGAACGACAGAGGCTATCTCTAGTAGACGTGGTACACATTTGGTACGAGGAGCAGGGCTCATCAATGCCGATACTGCCAACGTTGCTGAGGTCGCGCGTGCTTTACGGGATGTAGATGGCGACACAAATGTCTGGGTAGAAAAGACCACTGATGATGACACCATTCGTTTTGATGCGGGTGGTGTTAATGACATCTTGGATATTACCTCGCTAGGGCTTTCAAACATCGAGTTTGCAAAGCAGGCATCAAACCCTGGTGTTGACTCAACCAAGAGTCTTTACCAAGATGACGGCACAAACTACGACGATGGAACACTGGTTTGGAATAACAAGTCAGTTTTTCTTGACGAGATGTCCATTGGAGACCCTGGGTTTGAGCAAGGGGACATTACGGTAAATGGAACAACGTACGATGCGATCTTTAAGGTGAACGAATTTGGAGACACTCGCCTCGCATCACAGATCCTTCACCGGCACTCAGATACAACCAACGTCTCAGCTAACCTTGTGTTTGCTCGTGCTCGTGGTGCAACAGCTAGCCACACCGTGGTTCAAGATGGCGATGTTATCGGTGAGCTGGGATTCGTTGGACATGATGGCACTGATTACGCGTTCTCCTCTACCATTAGAGTTGAAGTAGATGGAACTCCAGGTAACAACGACATGCCTGGACGTTTTGTGTTTAAGACTTCCAGTGATGGAGCACAGAACCCAACAGAACGACTCCGCCTTGGGGCATCTTCTGCTGTTTGGAATAACGGGAACAATGACTACGATTTTCAATTCAAGGGAACAAGCACAGACAACGCAATGTTGTTTGATGCCGCAGAAGAAACAGTTTTCATTAATGGGTCCCAACCAATCACCTTTACAGGGGGAACTGCTTTGGAACTAAAACTTCTTGCACGTCGTGATGACTCCGATGTCTCTATTGGTATTGGCTCGCTCGCTCACTCCGACACCGCAGGTCGAGGAGGTGTTGTTTTTGGTGGACGTTCTCGTGGTACAGAGACTTCCCCAACAGTGGTACAAAATAGCGACAACCTCTTTGATTTCTCTGCTCTTGGGCATGACGGTACTGACTTTGGACTAGCAGCCACCATTCGTTTTAAGGTGGATAGCACGGGAACAGTAAGCTCCACTTCAATGCCGGGACGTCTTTCTTTACGTACTTCCCCAGACCTCACCACTTCTCCAACCGAGAAGTTTGCTGCCACCAATGATGGGGTTGTATTTAACGACGACTCTAATGGATACTCTTTCCGCGCAGAGACCATTGGGGATGAATACGGTCTCTATAACGATGGGATCATTGACACTTGGTCCATGGGTACTTCAGTTACCAGCATCACCATTAACGCACTGACCGTTAAACCAAAGATTCTCGTTGACCGTGGGGGTGGTGACTCAAACATTAACTTCATTTGTCTTTCTAACCTTGACTCTTCAAGTGCTGGTGCCTTTAACGTGTGGGCACGTGCTCGTGGTTCAGGAGTAGGGCCTAGCACCTTCCAAGCTGTTCAAAATGGAGATCGTGGAGGTACGTTCCGAATGGACATGTACGATGGAACCCAGTTCATCACTGCGGGTGACTTTGCTTTCGCGGTAGACGCGGCAGTATCCACAAACATTGTCCCAACGAGCTTTACCGTTCGTCAGATGGACTCAACAGGGACTCTCTTCACCGCCTTTAGTATCGCGAGTAATGGAAGGTTGTTCTTTAATCCAGCAGGAGGTACTGACATCACCTTGTTTGACGACGGTGGAATCCGCGCAAACCAGAATAAGAACTCAGCCGCTACTGCTGACTTTATTTATTCCAGTGCTACCTACAGTAACCAATTTCGCTTAGACGTTTCAGCAAACCAAACAAACGTCTCTGACAGCAATAACACACAAGGGGCGTTGTTTAGTGCTGACAGTGACGATCATGAGGTTCGCATCAACAAGTTCAACACAGACTGTAATCTAGTTGTTGAGTCTTCTTCCGCTGGGGTAAACCTTTGGGAGTCAGACACGACGAATGACATAATTACACAGGGAACTACCCTTTTCACTGGTCGGCATCAGGCAGACAAAGGAGCTGACGTAGCTAGTGCCAATACCCTTACTCTAGGAGGAGGTGGAAACGTATTCGACATAACAGGAACAACTACAATCAACAACATTACGGTAACCGACTGGCAATCAGGATCAGAGATCACATTGAAGTTTGATGGAGTGCTACAATTTACTCATGCTGCTACAGGTAGTGGTCAGATGTTTTTAGCGGGATCAGGGAACTTAACCACAGCAGTAAATACACGAATTAAACTGTTCCTTGATGGAACAGATTGGTACGAAATTTCAAGAACCGTAGCTTAAATATATGGCAGAAGAAAAACAAACAATCTCTCAAAATGAGACGCGAGACGGTACAGAGGTTACGGTTATCTATGAGGAGAAAGAAATCCTTGCACGCACTCCCGCGGATGTTGTCGCTGAACGCAAAGCGGACCTAGAGAGCATTGCCCTGAAGTGGGGTGGTTGCACTGAGTCTCAGGCAGAGGACATTGCTGTCGAGGCTGAGCTAAAGGGACTCATTGCTGCCTGTGAACACTGTTTAGAACTAGAATAGAAATTAAAGTAGTCCTTAAATCATGTTATAATATACTTATAATTATTTGAGCGGCTTAAATATGGCCTTACTCAGCGAGAGCTAGTAAGGCTTATTTTATTGAAAAAATATGGGTCAAGACAAACATGGGGATCAGGTTGTAAAAAACATCCCAGATCCGGTTACTACTGCCGATAGTGCCATGAACGGCAACTCAATTGCGGCAACAGGAAGTGCGGCACGTCTTTATGAGGTGCGCGTTTACAATGCAAACGCTTCTGCACAGTTTGTAATGGTGCACGACGCAACTTCACTACCGTCTAATGGTGCAGTTCCAGTAGAGGCTTACACGGTTGCCGCTGAAACAAACCTAAGTATTACATGGCCTAATGGTCGCGTAATGGGTACTGGTATTGTGATTTCTAACTCATCTACACAACAGACACTTACAGTAGGTGGAAACGACTGCTGGTTCTCTGTTGATTACGATAACGCTGACGTCTAATATGCCGATTGTAGAATCAGGTGGCGCTGCTGGTGCTTCAGTACCGGATGCGTCCACAACAGTTAAAGGAATCGTTGAGCTCGCTGATTCTTCTGAGGTAGATGGAGGCTCAGACGCTAGCCGTGCGATCACTCCAGACGCTTTAGCAGGGTCAAACCTAGGTGCACGACTCATTCAGGTGAGCGCACTCCCTGCAGGAGCACCGGCTCAGACAGGTGATTCACTAGCACGATTCGTTATTCCAGGAGAAATGGCTGGATACGATCTTGTATCTGTCGCTGCTGGTGTAGATACCGCAGGAACAACAGGAACAATTGATATTCAAGTCCGAAACGTCTCTCAAGCAGCAGACATGCTCTCAACAGTAATGACTATTGACTCTGGGGAGAACAGTACGGCCACAGCCGCTACTCCAGCAGTCATTGACACTGCTAACGACGATGTTGCAGGAGGAGATCTCATTGCAATCGACATTGACGCTGTCCAGACCACACCTTCTAAAGGACTTATTGTGATCTTGGGCTTTAAACTTCCGTAATATGGCACTAGTCACTGAAGGAATCCAGGCATACTGGACGTTTGATGAATCATCAGGCACTGCTTCCGATTCTTCAGGGAATGGGAACACGCTTGCCAACAACAACACCACCGCGTATGCGGCTGGGCAGATCAACAACGGCGTTGACCTAGAGGCTAGCTCTACTAACTGGATGTCTATTGTGGACGGATCTCAGACGGGGTTGGACCTTACGGGTGATCTTGCTGCCTCTTTCTGGATTAAGATGGAGTCTCAGCCGTCTAGTGGGAACCAGATGGTTATCTTTGGGAAGTTCACCTCTAGTGGAGATCAGCGTAGTTACTCATTGCGCTATAAGAATGACGGTGGAACCCCAAAAATCATCCTCCTTGTGAACGATGATGGTCTGGGAGCAAGTTCAGAAGATCTTGCCTTCACTCAAACGCTTTCTAATGGAACCCTTTATCACGTAGCGGTTACTTGGGACGCATCAACCTCAACAGCTGAATGTTGGGTAGATGACTCATCTCTGGGAACTGTTACTGGAACCGTTACCTCTATCTTTGATGGAACCGCTGACTTCACCGTGGGTGCAGTGAACTCTGGTGGTGACGCAATGGATGGAGTGATCGACGAGCTCTGTATCTGGGACCGACTTATTACAGACACAGACGTTGGTTGGCTCTACAACAGTGGTCGAGGGATGCAGTATCCTTTTCAAACAAACGAGATCACCATAATCTAGTATGCAGTTTAACGATACAACCGACCTAAACGGCTTGATTCAGTCCTGTGAGGAGTGGTCACGTCTAGGAAAAGCTCAGATCTCTGGTAACACTGACCTGTTGAAGCGGTTTACACGCCTAATCAACAACACGTACCACAAATCTGTCACCTCAGTGCTTGAAAGCATGGATGGATGGGACTTTGATGACCCAAATCACGGTGATACTGGCTTTATCAAGACCTACAACCTCACAGCTGACCAGCAGCAGGTAACTCTCCCCCTCTCAGACAAGATTCTGAAGATTAAGCGGGCTGAAATCACCTATGATGGTGGCACCTGGTACCGTGCGATGCCAATCGACATCAATGAGTACGGTGGAGTGTCCACACAGTCTGCTATTTCAGGACATTTTGAGGTATCAAACCCGTTTTACGACATGATTGGTAACTATGTTTACCTCTACCCAGTACCAGAATCTAATGTCACTGGGGGTCTAAAGATTTGGGTAAGCCGAGAGATCGACGAGTTCACTTCAGCAGACACCACACAGGAGCCAGGTATCGCTGAGCCTTTCCATGAAATGCTCGCTATCGGTGCTTCACGCGACTATGCGGTACAGGAAGGTCTTAACAATGCGGCAGATCTATCAGCTGTATACGCTGATTACGAGGCACGACTACGACGCTTCTATGGAAGCCGCCAGGAGGATCGACACATGGTCATGAAACCAAACAACGAATGGATGGAATAATATGGCAAAGGTCCAACGAATCACAATCGATAGTGTCTTTGGTGGGTTGGCAACAACTCAGTATGCGGCAGCAAAAGGACAGTATTTAAATGGAATTGCTATTGACCCTGATTTCCCCATCTCAGATTCGAGTGGGGATTTTCGGGTTTCGGGTGCGATTCGCCCTACAGCGTATGAAGACTTCTCTGGGGCAAACATTGCTGACAACCCTTACTGGATTATCACAAACCCTAAGGATGCCAATGTTTACACATACTTACGTGATGGGAAGTTCGTCTCTTACAACTCCTCTCTAGGGTCTGAGACTCTTGTGGGGACAGCAGCAAGCAGCTCTGGTAATGGGATGGCGTACTACAACAACTACATCTACCTTTTTAGAAACACTGATGTGGACCGCTATGGGCCGCTAGATGGGACTCCTGCTTTGGGTACGAGTGTGTGGACTGGTGCAACTTTGGGATCTCAGACAGCTCTTACAAACACCACTTACCCTTCTCACCGTGGAACTGGAACCCTTCCAAACCACGCTCCTCACGTTCACACAGACAACAAGCTCTACTTCCTGGACTACAAGGATGGTCAGGGATTGGTGCACTACATCAAGACAACAAAAACCACCGATGAGGGTGACACAAACGACGGTTCTGCTTATAACGCTTTGGACCTACCTTTTGGTTACCTTCCAGTGGATATTGAATCTTACGGAACAGACCTTGTTATTGCCGCCATCCAGACTACAGACGGCACATTACGACAAGGAAAGGCAGCCCTATTCTTCTGGGACACGATTGCTTCAAGCTTCTACCGACAGGTTGAGCTTCCAGACACTTACGTTACAGCCCTAAAGATGGCTAACGGCTTCCTATACATCTGGTCTGGTTCTTTGGATGACAATGGTTACCGTCTCTCTGTTTACGCAGGCTCACAGCGTGTCTCACCTGTATTCCTCTCTTCTGTGGGCGCAAGCCCGTTACAGGGAGCTGTAGAGGCCCTAGGAGACCGACTTTACTGGGGTTCAGTGCAGCAGGTACAGACAACTACCCCAGGATTACCTGACTATTACTCTGTTGTGATGGCATATGGCTCTCAGGACCCACGCCTAACCAAGGGATTTCATGCAGTAGCGCTCTCTACAGCAGCCGCCTCGTCTACAGACGGCTTCATTACTGCAATTGCCCTAGCAGAACAATCTCGATTTGGTAAAGCCAAACTCCTTATAGGTTGGCGTGATGCGGGTGACTACGGGATTGATAAACAATCAACGACGTATGGCAAATCCATATGGCGATCCCCCCTTGTTAATATTGGTCGTAAGTTTCGTATTGCTGATATTCGTTTTGCTCTACCGGCTGCAATTGCTGCCAATATGACCATCACTCCTAAGTTGTTCTTGGATGACTTCTCTGTAAGCACAACCCAAGGAATGCCTGTGGTTAACAGCACCAACTACACCAACGGTGAACGGCACGTTGAGTACCGACCGAACGTAAATGGAGACCATAACTTCTGCCTAGAGTTAGCGTGGTCTGGAACAGCCCTTCTCCCAGTTCTTCTCCCGATTACTATCGATATTGAGTTCAAGGAAAGCTAGTATGGCAGATGATTTCGACGTATATACATTAGACCAGGAAGATCCAAACATTGTTTCTTCCTCCTTTGAGGATGACGTCAATGACTCCCTCTCTAGTCTTTTAGTTGGATACGATGATCTCATCCGCTTAGGTCAAGGGAATCAGGTCATCAACATTGACCAGAATCAAGGGCTTTGGATCGGTAATGCCAACTTCTCATCAGCACCGTTTAGTGTGGATATGGATGGGAACGTCACTGCTAGTACATTAGTGGTGAGTCAGATTGATATTCCTGACGCTGATTCCACAACAGACAGTTTTCACGTAGCCACAGATGGGGATACCTGGTGGGGTGCTACAACAACCAGCTTTAATGCAGACAATGACAACGCTAAGGCGTTCGTTCTTAAGGACGGTACTGCTAAATT
>Ga0233437_1004666_pt1 | contig 15859 bp, 14 predicted proteins | sample SI_122_August201_FD_182714 | JGI IMG/M metagenome (GOLD analysis project Ga0233437, IMG submission 182714) | Seawater microbial communities from Saanich Inlet, British Columbia, Canada - SI_122_August2016_200_MG | ecosystem: Environmental > Aquatic > Marine > Inlet | place: Canada: British... | reverse complement strand
CCCTAACAGATCAGCATCAGAGAACATTGCCCCAGGTCTTACATCTCTATCATCATAAATTACCTCAACATTATCATTTAACAGCTGCTCATACATTGAATCTGCATATTCCTTACACTCCGCATCATCAGCACGTAAACAGCACAAGTGTACCTGCCAAGGCGCAATTGATATCGGCCAAATAGGACCATAATCGTCATGATAAGCTTCACAAACTGATGCAGCCAGTCTGCCCACACCTATACCATAACAACCCATAATCGGATTTTTAGAGTTGCCATCTTCATCTATATATTTCATTCCCATCGACTTAGAATATTTTGTACCAAGCTGGAATATGTTCCCAACTTCAATCCCTCTGGATATTTTAATAGCTGGTTTTTTACATTGCGGACATATACCGCCATCAATAACTTTAGCAACATCTACATATTTAACGTTTCCACAATCTCTTTCAATATTAAGTCCTTTATAGTGATAATCTGATTGATTTGCTCCACAGACAAGATTATCAATCCCTTCAAAAGAACTATCGTAGACTACTGTATAATCTCCGTCTAATTTATAAGGTCCGATAAATCCAGCAAACAGACCACTATCTTCGGCTATTACTGCGGGATATAAATCTTCACCAACATTATTAGTAAGCTTTGTGTCGCTTACTTCTAAATCTCCTCTTATAAATACAACAACATATTTATCATCAGCATTTTTTTGATATACAATCGCTTTGCATGTATTTTCTAAAGGTGTATTAAGAGCTTTTGCTACATCATCAATAGCAGTAATATTAGGAGTAGCTACTAATTCCATCTTTTGTTTTTCAATCTTGTTTTCGTTTATAACGACACTTTTAGCCGCATCCATATTCGACTTAAAGTCACACTCACCACATATAGCAAGCGAATCTTCACCCACTGGAGTTAACAGCATATATTCATGAGACACGCTTCCGCCCATCATACCGGAATCTGCTGCAACAGTGATAACTTCTGGTATCCCTGCTCTTGCAAATATACGATTGTATGCTTCAAAGCACCTTTCATAATACTGCTCTAAATCTTCTTGAGATGTATGGAAAGAGTATGCATCTTTCATTGTGAACTCTCGAACTCTAATAAGCCCTGCTCTTGGTCTTGCTTCATCTCTAAATTTTGTTTGAATCTGATATATCATAAAAGGATATTTAGAATAAGTCTGACCATATTCACGAACAAGATGAACTGCCGCTTCCTCATGGGTCATGCCTAATACCATCGAGTTCCCAGAACGGTCTTTAAATCTTAGAAGCTCGTTTCCAACGCTGTCTAATCTTCCTGATTCTTCCCAAAGGCTGCCCGGCATAGCAACGGGAAAAAGAACTTCCTGCCCATCAATTCTGTCCATCTCTTCTCTGATAATCTGTTCTATTTTTCTGACGATTCTTTTTGTAGGTGTATACAGCGAAAAAATACCGTTCGCCATATATTTCATATATCCTCCGCGAATCATCAACGCATGACTATCAATAACACAATCTGATGGTCTTTCTTTAAATCTGTCTCCAACTAACTTTGCAATTTTCATATAATCTCTCCAATAGTTATTAAACTCAAATTTTTTTGATATTAATTATATCGTAATTTCTAGTTTTTTGCACTGTTTTTAGATAAATAACTATCTATTTTCGAACTAATCCAATCCCTTTTTCGCATTAGCCAGCATTAACTTTATCCTGTTCTCTTGATTAACTTGTGTTGCTCCCGGATCATAATCTATTGCGACAATATTAGCATCAGGATAAACTTCTTTTATTTTTCTCATCATCCCTTTGCCGGCAATATGATTCGGCAAACATCCAAACGGCTGGGTGCAAACAACATTATTTACTCCAGCATGACAAAACTCAACCATTTCAGCTGTTAGCAGCCATCCTTCTCCCATCTTGTTTCCATAACCCATATAGTTTTTAACAAGCTCTTTAAGGTTTTCAAAGTTTGCAACAGTATGAAAATCTGAATTGTCATCAATCGCTTTTTTCATCTCTTTTTGCATTTTAAGCATAAAGTTTTTCATTATATCAACAAGTTTATATTTGAATATGTTCCCGCCGTATATCTCTATATCTTCAGTTCTGTTATCTAACTTAAATATGAAAAAATCCATAAGCCCCGGTACAATAACCTCGCAACCTTCACTAGCTAAAAACCTCTCTAGATTGTTATTTCCAAGAGGTGCATATTTTACATATATCTCGCCAACAACTCCAACTCTAACCTTTTTCTCTTTTTTTAATTCAATCTTCTTAAAATCATTAACTATGTCGACGATATTTCTTCTAACTTTTTTTGTGTTTAGATTTTTAACACTTTCAAACTCTTTGCCTAATATCTCTTCCCATTTCTCAACTAATCTATCAGTTTGACCTTTATTAACTTCGTATGGTCTGCATTGATTTGAAATCCACATTAACATATCCCCATAGACAACTGAATAAACTACCTGAATTAACATAGGTATCGTGAGCTTAAATCCGGAGTTTTTTTCAAGCCCGGAAAGATTAACCGATATAACAGGCACATGACCTAAATTGTTCCTTATTAAAGCCTTTCGAAGCAGATGAATATAGTTTGAAGCTCTGCATCCCCCTCCCGTCTGACTTATCATTAATGCAGTTTTATCCGGGTCGTATTTTCCGCTTTTTATCGCTTCTATTAGTTGTCCAATAACCAAAAGAGCCGGATAACAAGTATCATTATGAACGCTCCTTAATCCTTGTGTCACAATTGCCGGATGATCAGTTTCTAACAAGTCTACATCATAACCATGCAGACGGAATATTTTTATAAATAATCTAAAATGACTAGGCATCATCATAGGTGCTAATATTTTGTAGCTTTTTTTCATCTCTTTTGTAAAAACAATTCTTTCATCTTTAGTTTTCATTATGCTGTCTCTCCTTAGCAGATATCGCGGCAATTAAGCTTCTTATCCTTATTTTTGCCGCACCTAAATTAGTGATTTCATCTATTTTAAGTTGTGTATATAATTCTCCTTTTTCCTCAAGCATCTCTCTTATCTCATCAGTAGTTACTGCATCTGTTCCGCATCCGAAAGATACCAGTTGAATAAACTCCATATCTGGTTGTGTCATAACATAATTAGCCGCACTATACATCCTAGATTGATAAGTCCACTGGTTAAGCACTTTAACTTTAGGTTTAGGCAGAACATGCGATACGCAGTCTTCAGTTAATAGCACCATATTATATGATGTTATCAGACTATCCAAGCCATGGTTTATCTCTGGATCTACATGATAAGGTCTCCCAGCCATAACAATTATTTTCATGTTATTTTTTCTGGCATATTTTATCGCCTCATGCCCTTTTTTAATAATATATTTTTTAAACTCATAGTGTGCCTCGTAGGCTTTTTTTACAGCCGAACTTATCTCTTTAAAGCTTAAATCATATAAAGACGAGAAAAACTCATAAGCCTTCTTTTTAAAATCATTTTTTCTATGGATTCCAAAATGCGGTCTGTAATAATTTATTTCCTTTAACTTAGACATATTGGCATCAAGCAATTCTGGATAATATGCAACAACAGGACAATTATAATTGTTATCACCTAATTTTTCATCGAAGTTATAGCTCATGCAGGGATAAAAAATATCCTTAATCCCCATTTCTAATAGTTGTTCAATATGTCCATGCATAAGTTTTGCTGGATAACATACTGTATCTGATGGTATAGTATGATGACCTTTAACATATAAATCATAGCTGGACATTCCCGAAGTTACTAACTCTATATTTAGTTCACTGAAAAAAGCATTCCAAAAAGGCAAGTTCTCATACATATTCAGCCCCATTGGCATTCCAATCTTACCCCTTGCTCCTTCTTTGCCTTTTATCGAAAGCAGGTAATTAAACTTTTCTTTAAAAATATTTGGTGTATCATTTTCCGCTTTACCCGTATATGGCCTATCACATCTATTCCCGGAAATATATTTTTGTTTACCGTTAAATATATTAATAGTCAGGCTGCAATGGTTTGTACAAAGCTTACAAATTGCGTTATTAGATTTGTGCTTAAATGTTTCTAATTCTTCTTTACTAATAAGCTTGCTATCTTCCTCCGCCATCTCAATTGAATATAAAGCAGCACCGTAAGCCCCCATAAGCCCCGCTATAGAAGGTCTTGTTACATTTCTGCCTAACTCTCTTTCAAAGCTTCTTAAAATAGCATCGTTAAAAAATGTTCCGCCTTGGACAACAATATTATCGCCCAAATCATCTGCACTGTTTGCTCTCATAACTTTATAGATAGCATTTTTCACAACACTTAAAGAAAGCCCAGCAGATATATCATCTACCCCAGCACCATCCTTTTGCGCTTGTTTTATTGAAGAATTCATAAAAACAGTACAACGAGATCCAAGATCCATAGGATGTTTTGCAAACAACGCCAAATCGGCAAAGTCTGCAACAGAATAGCCTAGTGCTTTTGCATAGGTTTCAATAAAAGATCCACATCCAGATGAGCATGCTTCGTTTAACATAATGTTATCTATTGCATTGTTTTTAACATGAAAACATTTGATATCTTGACCGCCAATATCAATTATAAAGTCAACTTTTTCATTAAAATGATGAGCCGCTAAATAATGTGCGACAGTTTCAACAAGACCAAAATCTATGCCGAATGCTGTTTTAATAATATCTTCACCATACCCGACAACACATCCCGATCTGATTTTTATTCTATCGCCTATAAGATCATAAACCTTTAATAGTTGTTTTTTAATTACTTGTACCGGATTCCCGTGGTTATTGCTGTAATAACTATATAAAATATCACCATCTTTACTGATTAAAATTATCTTTGTCGTTGTGCTTCCGGCATCGATCCCAAGATAAGCTTCCCCGGTGTATTCTTTTATTTCAAGATATTTCACATCATCTGGTGAATGTCTTTTTACAAACTTCTTGTATTCTTCAGCATTATTAAATAACGGTTCTAAAATATTTGTTATATTCTTATCAGCCTTTGATTTGCTTTCTATTAAGTGCATTAATTCCTTGTAGCTTATTAATGATTCTTGATCTGAATATAGTGCTGCTCCCATACAAACAAAATATTCTGAATCATTTGGAAATATTGCTTGCTCTTTAGTTAAGTTGAGTGATTCAACAAATCTTTTTCTAAGCCCAGTTGAAAAAGTAAGCGGTCCGCCTAAAAAAACAACTTTTCCTTTTATTTCTCTGCCTTGAGCCAGCCCGGCTACTGTTTGTCCAACGACTGCTTGATATATGCTTGCAGCTATATTTTCTTTTTTTGCGCCTTGATTTAAAAGAGGCTGAATATCTGATTTCGCAAAAACACCACATCTGCTTGCGATTGTATAAATCGTATCATGTCCAAGCGATAGTTCATTTAACTCGTCTAAACTTACGTTTAACAAGGTTGCCATCTGGTCAATAAAAGCACCAGTCCCACCAGCACAAGAACCGTTCATTCTGTATTCTAAACCATTGCTTAAAAATATAATCTTAGCATCTTCACCACCCAGTTCAACAGCAACATCAGCTTCACTAGCATATTCTTTAATAGCAATTTGTGTTGCATACACTTCTTGCACAAAAGGCAAGCTCCAAGTTTTTGCCTTACCCATGCCTGCAGAACCTGTAACAGCAACTTTAAGCAAGCTGTCTTGTTTGATATACTTCTTTAGCTCATTTAACATTTCAACAATTACAACGTTGATATCTGCATTGTGCCTTCTATAGTTTTTGTAAACGCACTTACTCTCAGTGTCATATAAAAAAACTTTTACTGTCGTAGAGCCTATGTCTATTCCTAACCTCAATTTTATCCCCTATCTATTTCAAATCTTACTTAAAAGCAGCACTATACCCTATAAATCTGCTACTTCATTATATACTTAAGTTAATACTACTATTTTAATATCGGTTTGTCTATTTGTCACTACTAAATGATAAAAGTTTACTTTTTTTTAATAGAAACACTATCGTCTCATGTACAATTAGCTGAAGCAATAATTATGCCTATTTTCTTAATTTATCTAGACAGTCCAACACAAAAACCCGACGCATCTATCGCCGGGATATAATTTAAGTCATTATATTTATACATAACCAAACAACCTTATGCCAAAATTTTATCTAGAAACGCTAAATAAATATACTATATCATCAAGTTTTTCTAAAAATATTGATAGTATTAATCATTCATTTTTTAATGCATATCAGAGTTAAAACTATAACTCAATCTTAAAATTCGAAATTTCATTTTCCTCGTCATCTATTTCATATAAAAAATCTTTAACTTCAAACTCATTAAGATTCTCCATACGTTGATCTGAGCTTTCAATTATCTCTTGCAATTTCTCTAATGCAATTTGTTGATTGTGCTGTATTCTTTGATAGTGTTGAATTATTGAAGCACGCTCCGCCTTCCAGTTCTTGCTTAATACATCTGCTTCGCTTTCTGAAAGCTTTCTATCACTTAATACTTTTTGATTTGCTTTTTGAATTTTTTGGTTTTGCTTCAAAAGTTTCTGATACCCCTCTTTCATTTGCTCTAATGAAAGTTCTAATTGTTCAACTTTTTTCGACTGTAAACCATTCGCTTCTTTTAATTGATCAATCATATCACTAGACATCTCAACCATCTTAGCCTTTAATGACTCTTCCTCATTTGATGCATTGTTTTTTATAGGATCGACAGCGTTTTTTAGCTTTTCCATCAATTCATCCCGTTCACGAGTCATCGCAATCAGACTTGTGCGTTGGTCTTCATATCGCTCCTGAAAAACTATTTCTGTTTTATGCATTTGTTTTTTTAATTTGTTTATATAATCTTCAACCTCATTCGCATTGTAACCACTCCAATGTTTTTTTAATTCTTCTTTTTCTACCTTTAATTCTCTAATTTCTTCAATATATTTGTTCTCTATCATAATTTACGCCTTCTCTCTTTCAGACTTCAAAATCTATCTTTAGGGTATCTCCATTTGCTACTCCGAAATGCTCAGCACTCCCTGCCTCAACTTCTAAAACACAAGCTGAATGTTTTTGTACCGCTCCAACTTTACCTGGATCCATTGTTGTAATTTTCAATATTTCCATTTGCTTAGTAAGAAATATCACATCTATAGGAAAATTCATATTAAAACTATGGACTTGATTACATGGCGAAATAATCAAACCTTCACCTTCATCCAAGTTCTTTTTACCCATCAATCCCTTAAAACGCGAGCCAAAAGTGCCTGCTACTTTTACTTTATCCCATAACACATTATCATTAAATATAACCTTCAAAACCTAATCCTCTCTATCTAAACTGTCCAATTATATTAATAAGAGTTGGGCCCAGCAAAATAATAAATATTACCGGAAAGATAAAAATAACCATTGGCAACATCATTTTTATCGGAGCCTTCATACCCTTCTCCTGTGCTTGCTGCCTTCTGCTTATTCTAAGCTGCTGTGCTTGACTCTTAAGTACATTTTTTATTGGTGTACCGAACTGTTCAGATTGTACAACAGCAGAAGAAAACATCTGTAACTCAGAAACGGCATTTCTTTTCCCAAGAGCAGTAAGAGCATCACGCCTTGAGCGCCCCATTTGTATTTCACGGTATACTTGGTTAAGTTCATCTACTAAAGGTCCTTGTAGTTTTTCGACCACCCTTAACAACGCAGCGTCAAACCCCAGCCCTGCCTCTATGCTGACGCTCAATACATCCATGACGTTAGGCATTTGATTTTGTATTTCTTTTCTTCTGGATTTTATCCTTGATCCAATATAAAATCTTGGTATTCCTATAACCGCTATAAAAACAGCTAATAGAATTAAAACCCGTGGCAGCAGCTCTTTAGTTACTATAAAAGCTGTCACAAACCCTGCGATGATTATGATCACAGTAAACAGAGTTTTTAGAAGCTGATATTCATTCATTTGCATGCTAATTCCTGCCTGCTGCAGTTGGTTTTCAAAAATCTTGCTGTTGGTTTTCCTTTTTACTGTTTTTCTTTGTGATCTATTTGCTAGCTTAGAAAATTGCATTATTATTTTTTTCCATAATGGAGCAATTAATCGCTGTGAAAAACTTTTCTCTAAATCTTCATCTAAGAAACGGGTTTCTTCCTTCATAGAGCGAAGTTGTTGCTTTTTATAAGATGCTTTTTGGACATCGTTTTTAAACAGAACCATTGTCAACAGCATGACCAGAACTGAAATACTAAAAATCATAAAACCCATTAAGCTGTCTCCTTAATACTTTATTGTAATAACTTTCTTTATTAGCAAAAACCCTATTATCTCCATTACACCAGAGACTATTAACATAATTGTACCTAGACTAGTATTGAAAAAAGTTTGAATATATTCCGGATTTATCAGCATCAATATGCCCCCAATACCTATCGGAAGCATCCCGACAACGATACCACTCATTCTTCCTGTTGCTGTCATTACTTTTATATCGTCTTTAAGTTTTTGACGCTCAGTTATTGTTCCTGATATATTACTTAAAATCTCCATCAAGTTACCGCCTACTTGGTGTTGAATCTGGACTGCTGATATTGTAAGCAGCAAATCAGTACTTTTAACTCTTCTTTGCATATTTGTAAGTGCTGTATCTAAATTGGTTCCAAGTTGAATTTCTTTCACAGCTCTTGCAAACTCTCTCCCGATTGGATCATTCATCTCTTTTGCTATGCTCCCCATGGCTTGTTGAAAAGTAAGCCCAGAACGCAAGCAGTTGCCTATAAGCATTAATGCATCTCCGAGCTGTTTTTCAAAGATAACTACCTGTTTGTTTTTTCGTCTGCGTACAATAATTGGCGGCATTACAAGCCCAATCGCCACAGTAGCAACAATCGTAATTGGATGAACACCGAGCAAAATCATAATTACTGCCGGTAAAAACGAAACAAACAGCCATAAAATAAGAAATTCTTCCGGTCTCATGCGTATGCCAGATGTGCTTAATTCTTCTGCAAAAGCTTTGGAAACAGTTAGTTTGCTCTTTTTTTTACTTTGCTTTTGCCGTAATGGTGCTTTGTCCGTTTTTTCGCCGCTCAATTCTTTTATTCGATTGTTAACTTTTATTTCATTTTTGGAAGCAAATGCAAAAATAATAACAGCTATAAAAAATACGAAAATGCCGACTGAAGTTGTTAACAGAATAATATCCATATCATTTTCCCCTTGCTTTATTTATATACTCTTAAGAACATCTCTTTTGTTATGCAAACCATTCCTCATACACAGCAATACCGTTACCACTAATTGTTTCTAAGCATTTTGGGCGGACCCCTGTGCCTTTAAATTTTCCTTTAAACTTTCCTTGGCTATCCATTTTCCCTTGTGTATCGAATACAAAAATGTCTTGCATACTCACAATATCGCCTTCCATACCAGTGATTTCAGATATGTTAACTATCCTTCTTGAGCCATCTCTTAGTCTCATCTGCTGGACAATAATATCAATTGCAGAGGATATTTGGCTTCGAATAGCTTGCAGCGGTAATTCCATACCTGCCATCATTACCATTGTTTCTATACGTGCAATCGTGTCTCTTGGTGTATTCGCATGTGTTGTTGTAAGCGATCCGTCATGACCTGTATTCATCGCTTGAAGCATATCGAGTGCTTCGCCAGATCTTACCTCTCCAACAATTATTCTATCCGGGCGCATTCTTAGTGCATTACGCACTAAATCACGGATACTCACTTGTCCTCTTCCTTCGGTATTATCTGGTCTGCTTTCAAGTGTTACAACATGTGTTTGGTTCAGCTGAATTTCAGCCGCATCTTCTATTGTCACTATTCGCTCGTCTCCGGGAATAAATGAAGAGAGTACATTTAGCAAAGTTGTTTTTCCACTACCCGTACCACCTGAAACGATTACATTTAACCTTCCTTTTACACAAGCCTCCAAAAAACTCATCATTTTAGGAGAAACTGATCCAAAATCTATTAAATCTTGTGAAGTGAACGGAGTTTTTGAAAATTTTCTAATTGTCATAACCGGTCCTACGAGTGAAAGCGGAGGAATAATTACGTTTACACGAGAACCATCTTTTAATCTAGCATCAACCATCGGGCTTGCTTCATCAACATGTCTGCCGATTGATGACACTATACGATCTATAATATTTAAAAGGTGTTCTTGATCACGAAATCTCACATCTGCCTGATGTAGTCTTCCCTTTCTTTCTATAAACACTTGACGATAACCGTTGATCATTATTTCAGTAACTTTAGGGTCGAAAAGAAGTTCTTCTAAAGGACCATATCCCATTATGTCATTATAAAGCTCTTCAGCAATCTGCGTACGCTCTAATCTGGGAATACTACTTGCTTCAATTTGAAGCACTTCATTCAGCTTTTCACGTACAACTTTTTCTCCTGTTTCCTTAACACTATTAAGCGCCTCAATTGTGCGAATCCTTACAAGTTCTTTTAATCGAGCGTGGGCATCGTTAGCTTGTTCTACAGCAGCAGTATCATCACCGTTTTGATGGTCTTTAGGTGATTTATCTGCGCTTTGTTGTTCTAGCCGTTTTAATAGACTCACTTTTTATCCCTCCGCTCATCTTTTCTAACACAATATCGAGCTATTCTCATAATCCCCTTGGATATCGAAGTGCGCTGCAATACTGATACAAATGGCTCTCCTCGTTCTTGACTGATCTTAGCCGAACGGATATCTTCAGGTATACTAAAGCTTACAGGAATATCCAATACATTCGCAAAGTCGCTGTTTTTCAAAACACTTTTTTGGTCCGCATTTATTATTAGTTTTACTTTTTCGTGCTGCTGCAATGTCGCTAAAATACTCATCATTGCTTTACACGCACGAAGATTAGGAATATCTCTTTTCGAGATTAATAATATATCATCAGAACTCTCAATTGCTGAAAGAGTGCAATCACTTAAATCACTTGGAAGATCTAATATTATAAAATCATAATATGGTCGCATTATACTAATAATATTTTCAACATGATTTGGTGTAACATATTCAGCATATTTTGGGCTGGACGGCGAACAGACAACATTAAGTCCGCTTGGATGCTGCATGCTAAAACTCTTAATATCATCAATATTAAAATCGTTTGTCTCTTGGACTAATTCTGCTATCGTATCTTTTGCAGTTAAATTTAAAAATAGATCAGCATCACCATAGCATAAGCATAAATCGATCAGAGCGGTTCTACGCCCGCTTTTTGCTAAAGCTATTGCTAAATTTACCGCTATTGTTGTCTTGCCTGATCCTCCTCTTGCTCCATATACAGATACAACTCTAGGCTCTCTCCCTGTTTCAATACCGCGAGCTTGTTCAAAAACTGCCGACTGCACTAAAACATCCTTTAAAGTCGCTATGTCTTTTAAAGCTACAACCTGTCTTATTCCCGAAAGCATTGCTTTATTTAACAACTCGATATCTTGATTTGGAGTTAAAAGAACTAACGCACAGCCCGGAAAGCCTTGGTATATTCTTTGCGCCACTTCCATAACACCGCTGTCGCCTTCTTCTTGTACGAGCAAAACAACATGGGGTACATACCCCGTGATTTTTGTTAGCACGCCAGCATTCATTCCTGCAAATCCAACAAGCGCAATTTCATCTTCTCTACCTAGTCTTCTTCGAAGATCAATTCGAGTTTCTTCATTATTTGCTACAGCTAGTACTTTATATTTCGGCATAAATCCCGCCCCTTTATTTCTTTATTAATAGACTTGTGTTCTATATTTTTACTTTGTCTTATATTACTGCGGCGCATAAAATGGCAAGTCCAGTTCTTGATAATCTAACACAGGCCTTAAAGCAAGTCTTAGTGTCCCGTTGGTTGATGCATAGTTTATCTTTAATATCTGTTTTGGAGTAGCAGATACAGTAACCGATTCATAAACTGCTGATATATCATCTGCAGCTCCCGTTTGTTTCATTCCCGTTTCTAAGACCAGTAAATTTTCGACAAATAGAGTCGAGACAGGTTTGCTTGGTTCACCTAATTCCCCTTTTATAATGATTGTAGCAACAACATCAACATAATCACCACTAGATATATATCCTGCTATTCCTGCAACCTCATCTACCGCTATTGAAATCGCCCTTTGCCCTGGTTCTAATGTATAAGATAATTTCTCTGCTTCGCTGCCTTTTTCACCGATTTTAGAAAGAAGAATCTGTTCACCTACTAATAGTGGATATCTTGCTATCATTCCAACAACTTCTTCCGCTGATGTAATCGCCATTGGATGAACTGCATCTAGAGAAAATTCTTTTACAATAACCATTTCTTCAGTTATCATTGTGTTTTGTGGAATATCAGTTAAAACAACTACGGCATACCCAGTTTCTACATCCTGTACCTGAGTTTTTTGCTGTAATGAAGTAGCAAAATAATAGACAGAAATCGCTGCTATTATCGCCATTAATATCGCTAAAATGTATACTTTTTTCAAAGCTAATCCTCCAAATTTTATTCAGTCAAACGCACTCTATACATGCCGTAATATATATTGTTTTCGTCAAGCTCAGTAGATTCACCTTGATTAACATAAACATCGATATGCGAAGCTATAACTTCTCCGTTTCCATCAGTACCTACCAGCACAAATGGAACAAAACCATAAATCTGAACCGTATGTATATCTACCATTTCATAAATGAGCAGATATACAACTCGGGCGCAATCTGGATTATAGTGATCGGCATTACATCCGCCTTGGCTTGGAAAGTGTGTACACTGACTATATCTTGCTGTGAACGCCGAGGTCGTCGGCCCTGTCATATTCCCTGTTTCAACAGGCAATATGTCTCCAATATTAAGCACGCCATCATATCCGAATTCTAACCAAGTTGCAAAATCCTTTGCTCCGCCGCCTTTAACTCCATCAAGGTCAAGTGCACCAAAGAATCCTGTCTCTCCGTCTCCTGAACCATATTTTACGATTACGTTTTGTGCCCCATTAGCCACCATAGCTAGATGAAACTGCGTTTTTGTCGTTCCTAAAGGCACCATTTTAGAGCAAGATGTTGCTGCCTCTAATTGAACTTTTGCACTTTTAGTAACATCGGCTCCCTGTAACCCTACTATTGGTCCAAAATTATATGGTACTTGGTCGTTTAAAGTAACCTTTAAAGATGTATATCTTCCGTTAACAACATCCGACAACTCTATCCCTTCAATGGTTTCCGATTCAATACTGTTTCTTGTCGTATATGTCGTTGCTACTGATTGTGCATTCTGAGTTTCATTAGAGTCACTAGTGTAAATCGGCAACAATGGTGCTGCTGCATATGCTGCTGCATCAGCTGCATTTTGCATAGAGCTGCCCTCAATATATACAATGCCTAAATCTACAACCAACCCGCTTAATGCGGCTATTGCCGTAAACGCCACCGCAGCTAATGCTGCCGTTGCTCCTTTTTCATTTTTCCATATTTTCTTAAAACTCAAAAGAAATGCCTCCTAATCTACACTCATAATCGTTGACGAATTAAGCGGGATAATTTGATCTTTTACAAACACACCCGTTAAAGGCGTTAATACAGCTAGGTCTTTTTGAACAGTAACGTTAATATCTCCATCTGCTGTTGTTGATACAGTAACATTAATATCGTCAGGACTTCCTAAACTTGAGACTTGTTTAACGTGAGCTGTTACAGTCGAAACCATATCAGATTCACTGCTACGAACAACTGCATATCTGGCTCCTTCACGGCTACAGTTATTGATCATCAATTGATTAGAAAATATCCAGCCAAAGTCGAGAATCCCGCATAGTATCATTATGAAAAGAGGAATAACCAGTGCTGCTTCAACCATCGCTTGTCCATCTTCTCTTTTTCTTCTGAACCACAGTTTTTTCTTCATAGCAAATTTCAATCCTTTTATAAAGCTTTTTATGTGCAAATTGTGGCCATCGCCTTTTTATTAAATAGCAATGGACACAAGCACATTTTTTAATTCTTATTGGCTATATAGACCAATAATTATTCTTTGAAACAATTTTCTTAACAACCTTAAAATCATCTTAGGCTGCAATGCAATTTTCCCATTCTTTAAAATAATCCTAGAGCATTTAATTACTCTTTTTTATGGAATAAGTGCTTCTGCTGTTGTGAACAGTGCAGAAATTTTTGGTCCTAATAGAAGAAGCGCCGCTACTGCTGCTACTGCTACTAATCCTAATATAAGTCCATATTCTACCATTCCTTGTCCGCTTTCATCTTTTAAAATTCTTTTTATTTTTGACATGTTTTTCTCCTTTGATTTTGTTAATTTGTTCTCTTCAAAACCATTCCTAATTTCTTTTAGTCTTTTTTAATCAGCCTATGGAATAAGTGCTTCGGCTGTTGTGAACAATGCAGAAATCTTTGGTCCTAATAGAAGAAGTGCTGCTACTGCTGCTACTGCTACTAATCCTAATATAAGTCCATATTCTACCATTCCTTGTCCACTTTCATCTTTTAAAATACTTCTTAATTTTGACATGTTTCCCTCCCTTTAACCCTTAGTCGCTTGTTCTCCTTCTCCATACAAACTTATTCGTTTGTGCTCGCTTGGAGTTTTATTTTTTCATCAGCCTATGGTATTAATGCTTCGGCTGTTGTGAACAGTGCAGAAATTTTTGGTCCTAATAGAAGAAGTGCCGCAACTGCTGCAACCGCAACCAAACCTAAAATAAGTCCATATTCTACCATTCCTTGTCCACTCTCATCTGCTAAAATTGCTCTTAATTTTTTCATTTTTTTGCTCCTTCCTTTATTTATTTCATATATTTATAATTGCTGCAATTGGATACAGCAAAGTTACTAATATGCCCATTGATAAAGGTGGTCCTATTGCTACTTTTGATTTTAGACTACCCTTTTTTGTAATTAATAAATATGCTCCGTATACTGCGAGTATAATCCCCATAATAACCATTGCCTGAATCAAACCGATAATTCCTAAATAAAACCCGGTTACTGCAGCAAGCTTCACATCTCCCCAACCAATACTTAAGCCCAAAACAGAAGGAACCACAAACAAAACCCATCCAACTGCAAACCCTGCTAATGCATACAGCAACGTTGCCCATTCACCAGTAATCCCAACAAATATTAGTTTAAGTATTATTAAGGCAAGCAGTAGTTCATTTGGAATCTTACGAATGGTTCCATCAACTACTGATAAACTGATTAGTACAAAATAAATTGCCATATACTCATAAGTGCTTAATGTATCATCAGATATTATGACTATTATAAAGCAACCAACCGCACCTATTAATGCCCAAAGAATCCAGCTCCAACTTTTATCAACAAGCAGCCCCATCGCCTTTTCGCTCGTTCTTTTTAGAATAAAATATCTAGTTAGGTAGAGCATACAAGTTCCTAATAACCCACCTAATAAAACTAGTAGTAAAAAGTTGTAGTTCATTCTTATCTCCTTTTTATAAAATTTCTTATTATACCATAAACAGTTTTACGTATTTATCGTAGTGTCATTTTTTTTATTAAAAGATATTAAAAAAGGCGACTACCCATGCTATGAGGTTGGTTGCCAAATACATTAAACAATAGGTTGAAAATAACCTATATTTTTATGTGGCAACTGGCTACCATAGACTTTTAGTCCTTAGGTCCTCTAGCTTTGCGCCCCACTCTTTCAAGTGGTTTGCCTGTATCAATTTATAAAATAAATTCTATTGCCTTAATAAAAAAGACAACTAACCTTTCATAGAGGTCGTTGCCAAATACACTAAACAATAGGTTGAAAATAACCTATATTTTTATGTGGCAACTGGCTACCATAGACTTTTAATCCTTAGGTCCTCTAGCTTT
>Ga0233437_1004665_pt1 | contig 15866 bp, 19 predicted proteins | sample SI_122_August201_FD_182714 | JGI IMG/M metagenome (GOLD analysis project Ga0233437, IMG submission 182714) | Seawater microbial communities from Saanich Inlet, British Columbia, Canada - SI_122_August2016_200_MG | ecosystem: Environmental > Aquatic > Marine > Inlet | place: Canada: British... | reverse complement strand
AAATGAAAAAAATGATCCGGGACACGGAAAACGAGGTGCTGATTTGGCTTTAAAACTAAAAGGTCAATATTTTGACTTACTGGATGATGATTTTCAACTTCTGCAAATCGCCTGTCGTAATCACACCCATGCAGATACCCATAATGATGTTACGGTCCAGGTTTGTTTTGATGCGGATCGCCTTGATTTGGGGCGTGTTAAAATTACACCTGATCCTAAATATCTTTGCACTGAAGCAGCTAAAACCAATGATATGATCGATTGGGCGCTCCAAAATAGCAAAGAAGGCCACATTCCAGACAATATTTTGGGCATATATTGATCGTTAACGCTTTGATCGACGATCTGGTTCGTTTATGGTGGATTAAGAATTTAATTTCAACTTGAAGTTGACAAATCTTTTCAGCATATCTTCATCAATCGACCATGTTTCTATTTCATCCAAATCAATTTCATGGTGTTTAGAAACCAGAATTGCCTGATCTAATGATTGCATATCATTCCAAAAATAGTAAGCTGCTAGTCGATCCATCACACAATGTGTTGGTGTCAAAAGTTTTAAGTAGCACTCTTTTAAAATAATCTCATTAAATTTTTTTACTGGTTTGTTTCCGATTGACAACGGACCAGATGGGAATTCAACAATAAAATCACTTTCAGAATGGATATAATATCGCCCTTTTGTTTCTTTAAATCCAATTCGATCAAGTGAATTGGAGATTTCTTTTTTTGATGCAAATGTAATAAAATCTAAATCATCAGATTGATATTTGTTTTCTGAATAGATTGAAACAACGGCACCACCCGTTAATACAGCGTCGATTTGATCTTGTTTTAGACATGTGCAAACAATCATTGCCAGATCTTTTAATGATGTACTTTTGGAAATTTTTTTCATAATGGTTTTGCGGTTCTTCTAGGGCGGGTTCTCGTCATGAAATATTTTTCTTTTTCTGATTCCGGTAAATAATCATATGCTTTTTGAATGAGTCCCTTCAACTCTTTAAGAAATGGATATCTGGGATTCCATTGGAATAGTCGTGTTCTCCCTTCTAAAAAACTAACAAAGATACCTGCTGTTTCAAATTTTAAAAACTGTTTTTGAACCGCATTTAATGAAAGATTGAAGGTAGATGATACTTTTCTGGCATATCCTTTATTGTAAACCAACATATAATAGAATATTAATTCCGCTGATCGGCTACCAAATAACTGATTTAACATTTATGACCTTTAATATGGATAATATGAACAAATTAGTAGGTTAGATGATATACTATATAGATCATAAAAAAAAATATGTCAAATCGATCATTGTAGTAGTGAGGGACGTTGTTGCGAAATTGCGATATAATTTCAAGTATATCATTAGGATAATCAAGAGACACGAGCGCTAGTGACAGGATTGAAGACATCTCTTTCTTGGCGATACTGGGTTTGATGACGGGCACCTCTCCATCGTTGGTCATAACAATGGGGCTGGACGAATAGATCGTGTGATGGAAACACTGAAATTATCTCTGAAGTATGGATTTGTTTTAGTCTCGATAAGCTCCGCCTTTTACATCTTGTTGGCAACCCCTCTGGTTGGTTTATTTACTTCTGATCTGGAAGTGATTAATGTAGGTGCAGGTTACTTGAGGATTGCAGCTTTGATGTCCTGGGCTTATGTACTTTTGCTGATTAATGTTTCCGCTTTGCAAGGAATGAAGAAACCTAGCATTGGTGTATGGGTGAGCTTATATCGGCATATTATTGCACCGAATATCGTTTTTTATCTGCTTACCAGAGTTTTTCCTTTTGGTGTTGAAGGAGTTTAGTTTGGTTTGCTTATTATCAATTGGATAGGGGCTTTGTCTATCTGGTTTTATACCAGAAAAATGCTAAAAAGGGCGCAATCGTAATAGTAAACCAGAAAAGTCAGCTGACATATAGGATGTCCTTCTTTACTTTAAAGCTTTTATTTATGGAAGTTTCTTGATTATCCAAACAAATAAATATATGTCTTAGAAAAAAACCGCGATTTTTACCTTTAGGTTGAAAATCATGTTTAAACCTTTAGTGAATATATAATTAGTGGCTGAACGAAAATTTAATTATTGGATATAAGTCCGGTAATGAGGGGTATCGCTACGAAGTCTCACGATCCTCGTAACAACTTGGTATTTAATTTTTAAGGTGTTTTTTACAAATTGTACCTGTCCCTAAATTACTTACTTTTCGTTCAGACACTAATTAACGGTCATTTATAAGAAATGGATACGATAACCGATATTTTCAATTTTCTTTCAGTTGAACCTATGCTTTCTACTTCAGGTCAACCAACTGAGGCCCAACTATCAGCGCTTGCGAATCAAGGTTACGAAGTCATTGTTAATCTTGCGCTTCACGATGATCCTCGGTACTCATTACCCAATGAAACCAGATTTGTTGAATCACTTGGAATGACTTATATTCACATTCCGGTGCAATTTGATGCTCCTTCTGAAAATGATTTAAAGTTCTTTTTTAACGCAATGGCGTCCAATAAAAATAAAAAGATTCACCTTCACTGTGCGGCAAACATGCGAGTAACTGCGTTTTTAGGGCTGTATTATTTAATCAAAGAAGGTAAGTCAAAAGAAACGGCATTTACTCCAATGAAGTCTATATGGCAGCCAGATGAAATATGGTCATCATTTATAACTTCAATACTGGCGAAACATGCCAATTGACAAATGGCTGAAGACAGACCACATCCGACGCTCCTGTATCGCTCTGGGTATGATGGTTTCGACCGGTTTTAAGAGTCTAAAAACCGGTAATCAAGAAATCTAATGCAGAAAGAATTTCATATCGAAATTCAGAAAGATTAGCAACTGTAGAACCAATATCAGACAAAGGAATTGCAGCTAGTTGGGGTGTCAACATTACACAGTTTCTGCCTCTAATATTAAAAATAGGAGATACATTACTAATTTGTTTTTTATTTATAGCGCTAGCAAAGCACAAAGGTACAATTACCCTTGTGTTTAAATTGCTTAGTAGATCATTTTGAACACAGAGAAGATATGGGTATGATGACTTACTATCAGGATTTGGGTTTTTATAGACGGTAAACTGACTCATTAGAAACTCCTGATATTTTGGCTAAAAACACCATTTTCTTCAACGAATTCATTATAAGTATTAATAGCCTCGGCATTTGCTTGTTTCCATTTTTCTTCTTGCTTTTTCCTGACTATTTCGACTAAAGCGTTTTCAAAAGTAGAAGAAAGGTTTATATTTAAATTTCGAGCTTTTTTAAGTAAATCGCTGTTAATACTTAGGTTTGTTGCCTTTTTGGGGGCTCTTTTATTATATATATTTTCCATTTCTAATTCCTGTTTTATAAGGTATGCGTATATGCTATGCGCATGACACAAATAAGTCAAAACCTTTAACATCATCAATTACCGGACCGTTTTTTACCCCGTGATGTAAGTGCTATGTATCATCAAAACTAATCTAATATGAAAAAACAATACTATCTTAATTTAGAAAAATACAGTTTACAAAAGTTTAAAGAAAGCCTTATTAATAGGAACATGATTCCAAGTAGAATCATTCTCAAAGAAGCCATAGAGGAAAGGTTTAGACTATTAGATCTCAATGGAGTTAAAACCTTAAAAGCGCTCATTGAAGAATTAAAAACAAAACAAAAAATCGAGGATTTTTCAAGAAAAACTGATTTATCTGTTGAATATTTGACGATCCTAAAGCGGGAAGCAAGCAGTTATCTTCCTAAACCCATTCAACTGAGGAATTTCCCCGGAATCGATACGACAACCATTGACGCTCTTGAAAAAATGGGGATTAGAAACACAAAACAATTTTTCAACGAAGTTAATATTAGTGGCGCAATCAATCAAATTTCTCAAACATCCGGTGTTTCTGTAGGCAAATTATCTGAATTGGCTTCACTTTCAGATTTAGCAAGGTTATATGGCGTCGGTCCGGTTTTCGCAAGAATTATATATGATGTTGGGATTACTTCGGTAAAAAGTTTTATAAAAAATACCGGTCAGGAGTTTATCAGGATTTATGAAAATAAAACAAAAAAGAAAGCTGATTTTGGAGAGAATGATATAAACTTTAGTATTGAATTAGCAAAGGAATTGATTCATAAAACACCATTTTCTTTTCCTTGACACAAACATAGCAACAGACTAGTCTGACTAGTATAATATATTTTGGAGAAGAAAAATGGAAACGACATGGAAACTACAAGATGCTAAAGCAAAGTTTAGCAAAATCGTTGAGGATGCCTTAAAACTTGGTCCTCAGTTTGTTACAAGAAGGGGTCAGAAAGCAGTTGTTGTTGTCTCAGTTGAGGATTATGAAGAATTGGTTTCAAACAAACCATCTTTCAAAGATTTTTTACTCAATTGTCCCAAACTTGAAATTGATTTTGAAATTGAAAGAAATAAAGATCTTCCCAGGAGTATTGAATTTTGAACTATTTATTAGATACATGCGTCATATCAGAACTTGTTAAAGTTACCCCAAATGGCAATGTAGTAGCTTGGTTACATGCCACTCCAACAGAAAGATTATACCTTAGTGTTATAACGGTGGGTGAAATACGAAAAGATTTAACAAAGCTTCCTGATTCCAAACGTAAAGATTTACTTATAAATTGGCTTAATCTATTACTTGAAGATTATCAAAATCGAATTTTCTCAATTGATTTAACAGTTGCTGAGAACTGGGGCATCATTCAAGGAAAAGCGGAAAAAAACGGAATAGCAATGCCTTCTATTGACGGTTTAATCGCAGCTATTGCCTATACCCATAACCTTGTTTTAGTAACAAGAAATGTTAGTAATTTTGAGGCAAGTGATCTTCCTATAAAAAACCCCTGGTCGATTTGAAAAAGAGTTAACCAGTCACTTGACTTGGTTTTTTGCTGAAGCAAAAAACCGGTTCAGTGATTGATATAAAAACTACCAACTTTACTCTTTATCAGAAAGTTAAAGAAGGTGGGGTAACCAAATGACATTAATTCAAACAGTAAATATAAAAAATTAGGTAGATTTTCTCCATACCCACTATTTTATCCTTTTGTCATATCTAACAGTGAAAAAGATATTAAGGATGTTGATTTAAAATCAGTACAAATGGACTATGAGATGTTTAAATTCAACCCAAGTTAACTAACCTCCAAACAATCATTGATCACACAACAAATTATTGCACCAGGCGCTATAAAAAATATAGAAGTAAACTAAATAATAAAGATAGGAAAGTAATGCATCTCATCATTGTATCTGATATTTTTGGTAAGACTAAGGAGCTAATAAGCTTTGTCGATAATTTCAAAAAAATGTATCAAAGCATCCGAATTATTGATCCATATGATGGAGTGATGAACAATTTTAAGGATGAACAGGAAGCGTATAATTCCTTTCAAGAAAATTGCAGTCTGGAGTTACTTTCAGAAAAAGTAATAAAAGCTATTTCAAAAGCAGAAGACAGTATTGATTTAATCGGTTTTAGTGTCGGCGCTTCGGCCATTTGGAAAATATCGGAGTTTGATTATCCCATCAGCATCAAAAATGTTTTCTGTTTTTATGGTTCAAAAATAAGAGATATGGTTGACATCAATCCCTCTTTTTTTATCAACCTGATTTTCCCAAAATCGGAGAAGCATTTTTCAATTGAGGAATTGTTCTCAAAAATTTCTAAAAAGGAAAATGTTTATTGCGAGATGACCGTTTATAATCATGGTTTCATGAACAAAAGATCCATTAATTATGACGCAGATGCTTATAAAATGTTCACAGATTTAATCAAAAAAATTATCAATTAGCTTTTTCCTTCACCTGAGTGTTTCACTTTGTTTAAAATCTGGATAAAATAGCGACTGAATTTACTGTCCCCTAAGCACTGAATTTGCGATACTTCGACTTCCTTCAGCATACTTTTAAGTTTCCTTCAGCAAACTGATAGGGGCAACTTAATTGAGAATTGTTATAACAATCAGAACATTTATTTACACCTGTTCAAGTGCTTGTTTTAAATCCTCAATTAGATCTTCCTGCTTTTCAATTCCCACAGATAGTCTCACTAAATTTTCACTGACACCAGCTTTAATACGGTTTTCAGGACTAAGTGCCACATGAGTATTGGTGATCGGCTGATTGGCCAGACTAGTGATACCTCCTAAACTAGTAGCAAGTGCAATCGTTTTTAATCGATCCATAAATCCTTTGGTTTGTTCAAAATCGCCGGCAATATCGAAACTAACCATTCCACCAAATCCGCTCATTTGTCGTTTTGCAATTTCATGGTCAGGATGGGAGGTTAAACCGGGATAATAGGTTTTTTGAATTTTTTCATGTTGGTCCAGATATTTAGCTACTGCCATTGCTGTTTCATTTTGCCGCTGGACCCGGAGTTCTAGGGTTCGAAGCCCACGTCTCAGTAAAAAGGCTGTCATGGGGTCCATGGTACCTCCCAGAATCTTCCGATGGGTCCAGATACTATGATAAAAGGATTTATTACAACATACAATACCTGCTAAAATATCATGATGCCCCCCCAGGAATTTAGTCGCACTATGGATCAGGATGTCTACGCCCAAATCGACCGGACGTTGATTAACCGGAGAAGCGAAAGTACCATCCAATATAACAATCGCACCTTTCTTATGGGCTGCTTCAGCTAGCATTTGTACATCAACTACCCTAAGCAAAGGATTTGTAGGTGTTTCAAGATATAAAATATCTAATCCTTTATCAATCTCATTTAACAAGCGATCTACATCATTGCAGTTGATCAGCACTGTATCTATATTTAAGGTGGGAAGCAAGTCATTCATTAATTCATAGGTAGCACCGTATATTTCCTGGGTACTTACGATTCTACTGCCAGCTTTTACCTGGGACAATACGGCGGAACTGATGGCTGCCATTCCGGAGGAAAAACCCAAAGCCTTTTCATAGCCTTCCATTTCAGCCATCACTTCTTCCACTTCTACCACAGATGGATTATCCCATCGCGAATAGATATAACCACTTTGATTTTGTACCACATCAATTAAATCATCCGAGTTTTCAAATTTATAGGTAGCTGATAAATAAAGAGGTGCAATGGCGGGTTTACTTTTCATCAGGAAATCTCCGTTGTATATTTTTATTATGGTAATCTTCAATTTCTTTGTTGATCGCTAGGGTAGGGAAATCTTAAGAGAATATTCAACGAAGAGCAATACAAACTATTTAAATCGGATAAATTTATATCTATTAGGTTTTATTCTCAATCATTTTGGATGGTTTGATTGAATCTTATAAGATCATTTGATTGTAGTCAGAATATCAATTTTTAGGTACGAACTGAATCAACTTGTTTGATATCACCTACTTTTTGGTTTCCATTTTATTAAGCGATCAGAACATGCACCTGATTTTTATAGTCTTATCCCAGTTTTTTTCAGGGTCTATCTGGTTTGCTGGTAATGTCACCTATGCAAACCAGGAGTTTCTATTGAGTGCGGTGCAATTTGGTTTCATTTTCGGGACATTATTTTTCGCTTTTTTAAATATTTCTGATCGATTTTCACCGGTTAAAGTGTTTTTTACCTGTTCGCTATTGGGTGCTTTTTTTAACTATTCGGGAATTTATTTGGGTGAACATGAATGGCTATTACTAATCTCCAGAATGCTTTGTGGCATAACTTTATCCGGGATCTATCCAGTCGGGATGAAAATTGCTGTTTCCTGGTATCCTGAAACCATCGGTAAAGTACTGGGTTGGCTAGTGGGTGCATTAGTTTTAGCTACCGGGCTTCCATATTTAATAAAAATCATCGATTGGCAGGGCAATGCTCAAATCATTTTACAAAGTACGTCGATACTGTGTATTGCAGGAGGATTCATTCAATTATTACTGGTAGGAGATGGCCCGCATCTTCCTAAAGGTTCAAAATTTGACGCCGGTGTTATTAAGGAGGTCTTTCGACATCGAGGATTTCGGGCAGCCACTTTTGGATACTTTGGTCATATGTGGGAGCTCTACGCTGTTTGGGCTTTTATTCCTTTGCTGTTTTATACTTTAGTACCCGAACAGGTTGAAATCTGGTCTTTTGCCTTTTTTGTCGCCGGCTTTTTAGGTTGCTCGATGGGAGGTATTTGGTCTCTGAAAATAGGGAGTCGACAGGTTGCGCTTTGGGCACTTTTTGCTTCAGGTCTGTTTTGTCTCGTTTCCCCTTTTTTAAATCAGCTTCCGATTTATCTTGCCTTGTTTTTAACGATGGTCTGGGGTATTGCGATTACTGGAGATTCACCACAGCTTTCTTCCCTGAACGCTAAATTCGCACCCAGGGCGTATGTTGGCTCGGCACTTACTATCGTTAATTGTATTGGCTTTTTAATTACGATTGTTACGATTGAATTGTTAGCCTTTTGGATTGAATACTTTGGCATCCGATTCGCTTTTTTACCACTTGCGCTGGGACCTCTCTTCGGTTGGGTATCGTTGAAAAACAAATCGGATGTTAAATAAGCATCACTCAATAGATTTCATTCTAAAGCATATTAATTTATTTTTATCAGTTAAGTACCAAGTTCTGTGGAAATGAATAAATTTTAAATTTTACGACATAAATGACCTTGGTCATATCACACAAATAATTTTTGTTTGCAAAAATAGTAGCGATCCTGAAATAGTAAAAGGCACACCCTTGAAATTTACGGATTTGAATTAATACAGAGAGACCAAAAGATGAGTGAATTTGCCGGAAAACTAAATGAAATTCTTAACTATGGTGCTTTAAACCTTGCCATTGCTATCGGCTATAAAAATCGGATTTTCGATATTCTTGAAGACCTGAACAAACCAGTAACTATTAAAGAAATAGCTTCAGCTTCAAAACTCAATGCTCGTTATCTCAAGGAATGGCTGGGAGTAATGGTAAGTGGCAAAATCATTGAAATTTCCACTAACCCGAATGAAGAAGATATTTACTTGCTACCTTCTGAACATGCTCTTTATTTAACACGTAAATCTGAAAGTAATAATATGGGCGTCTACACCCAGGAAATTCCTTTACTGACAGCTTGTGCAATGGAATCAGTTAACGAGGGTTTTAAAACCGGTGAGGGGGTCCCCTTCTCAAAATATCCGGATTTCCAACAATTCATGGCTGAGACATCTGATGCAAAGCACAAGAAGGTATTGATCAATGATTTCCTTCCATCTGTTGAAAATGGGCAGCTACTTAACTGTCTTCACGAGGGGATTAAAGTATGTGATTTGGGTTGTGGTCAGGGTGTGGCCTTAAATTTGATGGCGGAAACATTTCCTAATAGTATATTTACTGGAATCGACAATCATGAAGCAGCCATTATAGAAGCCAGGAAAGCCGCACAAGAGATGAACCTTTCTAATGCAAATTATCTGGTTCTGGATGCCGCAAAAATTATTCAGAAAGAAGAATTTTTTGGACTATTTAATTATATTTGCGCCTTTGATGCCATCCATGACCAAAGCTATCCTTTGGAGGTTCTCAAGGGAATCCGGGCAATGCTGGTACCAGGTGGTATGTTTTCAATGGTTGATATCAAAGCCGGATCAAATCAGACAGATAATATAAACCACCCATTAGCACCTTTTTTATATGCTGTCAGCCTCATGCATTGCATGCCTGTGGGATTGAATAACAATGGCACCGGCCTGGGAATGATGTGGGGGCAGGAAAAAGCAGAATCTCTCCTAAAAAAAGCCGGGTTTGAACAGGTAGAAATCATAGAGATGGAACGTGATCCTTTCAATTTGCATTATTTTTGTAAAATTCCCTCTTTCCTAAGTGTTGAATTTACTGTTCCCTGAACACTGAATTTGCGATACTTTGAGCAAAGAATGAGGGGTAAAATTAATAATATGCTTCGTTCTTGCTACACCAGTTCGCAATTCAGTGCTCAGCATACAGGTAAAGGCAGCCAAAATTATTTTTCATTTTTCCTGCCATTACTTCCCAGCAAATTCTCAAAATCATCAACCATCAAAGGCTTTCCAAACAAGTAGCCTTGAGCCTGATGGCATCCTAATTCTATCAGCTTTTCATTTTGTTTTTGATCTTCAATGCCCTCTGCGATGACATGTAGGTCTAAATTTTTACCCAGGTTAATGATAGCAGAGGCTATCGTTGAATTTTCAACTACTTTGTCAACAAAAGCCTTATCAATCTTAAGATGCGCGACTGGAAATTGTTGTAAATATTTCAGGGAAGAATACCCGGTACCAAAATCATCAATAGAAGACTCTATCCCGAAGTCTTTAAGTTCTTGTAATTTTTTGATCATCTTTTTTACATCAACCATTAAAAGGCTTTCTGTAATTTCAACATTTAGGAATTTAGGGTCCAATCTTTGCTTTTTGATGGTTCTTTTTATCACGTCAACGATATTTCTCTGTTGAAACTGTTTGACTGAGAAATTCACTGAGATTGTAATTTTTTTATGACCAAGATCATGCCAGTATTTTGTTTGTCTGCAGGCTTCATTTAGAACATATTCTCCGATAGGTATAATCAATCCATTTTTCTCCGCGAGTGGAATAAATTCTGATGGAGGTATGAGACCTTGTTTAGGATTTTGCCATCTAATTAACACTTCTGCTCCGAAAACCTCTCCTGTGGCTGATAATACCTGTGGTTGATAAAGTAATTTAAATTCATTGTTTTTTAAAGCGTTGTGTAGACTTGTATTTAGAAATAGTATGCGTTTGGCTTTTTCTTCCATCTTCTTTTCATAAAAAACATAGCGATTTTTTCCTGTTTTTTTCGCTTGATACATTGCGTTATCGCCATTTTTTAATAAATCGGTTAACAGTTCAGTATCGTTAGGATAAAAAGTAACGCCAATACTAGCACCTATAAAAACCTCTATTTGATTAATAACAAAAGGTTTTGATATTTCGTCTATTATCTTGTTCGAGATATTTGCGGCATCCTCTGGAGCGCTAATATCCAATAATCCAATTACAAATTCATCACCGCCGAATCGGGCAACAATATCTGTTTCCCTAACAGATTTGTTTAGAATATCTGACACTTTCTTCAGAAGTTCATCCCCAGCATCATGTCCCATGGAGTCATTAATATTTTTAAATTGATCCAGATCTATGAACAATATAGCGGCTGTTTGTTTCTTCCTTTTATGAAATTTCAAATGCTCTTTTAAAGACTTAAGAAAACCACGGCGATTTAAAAGCCCTGTCAATTCATCATTAATTACTTGTTGTTCCAGTTGCTTTCTTTTATGGCTCAACTCTAGATGGGTATTAACTCTCGCTATCAAAACCAGACTATCAATTGGTTTTGTGACATAATCAACAGCTCCTAACTTCAATCCTTTTGCAATATCGGCTGATTCACTAATAGCTGTTAAAAATATAATGGGGATATTTTTTCGAGCAGGATCATCTTGTAAACGCTGACATACTTCACGTCCATCAATGCCTGGCATCATAATGTCAAGTAAGATGAGGTCATATGATTTTTTTTTGGTGAGTTCAAGTGCTGTCTCTCCATCAGGTGCTGAAGCAGTATTGTATCCGGCTTTTTGAATAATTATGCTTGCTAATTTTACATTTGCTGGGTTGTCATCAACAATAAGAATATTAAAATTTCCAGTCATCGTATCTATCATACTCATGTCAGTGTAACTCCTTAATGTTTATAATCAAATGCCATTTTCAGTTTAATCTTAGGTTTTTCAATATTAGAAGACTCAAAATTATTAACGATTCGCTTGTGCTCGATTCTGATTCCAATTGATGCTATCAACACACTCTACAGAGCTGATATTGGCGATAGTGTCTTCAACTTAAACTGTGTACAACCGCTACAAACAGAAAAGTGCTAAAAAATATCTGAACCGTAGTGGCTAACTTTCCATGTTTTAATAGTTTAGGTTAAAACGCACTAGAATTCATCTCTTTTCGTAAAATATTTGATAGGCTAAATACCACTATTTCCCTTTCTGAAATCTCATAAGAAATTTTCATTTTTGGATTTCTTCCAATTCGCGCTTTCTTATGCGCTATTTTGAAATCACCAAATCCTGAAATCATTACCCCATCATCTGATGCAAGTGTATTTTTAATATTTCTGAGTATTGATTCCACACAGTTTCTTACAGTATTTCGATCTTTTTTTTTTATCATGACATCATTTACAATGTCATCTTTAAATATTGTCATTTTTTATTTTCTAATTAGTGTTCGAACGAAAATTCATTATTGAATATTAGTCCGGTAATTAGGGGTATCGCTACGAAGTCTCACGATCCTCGTAACAACCTGGTATCAAGCAATACCCGTTTATCTGAAAATGTACATGTCCCCGAATTTCCCACTTACTGTTCAGTTACTAATTAGTGATAAATAACCTTATTTTAAAGTCGTAACATATTTTAAATCCTAATAAAATACAAAACAACCGAAGCCACTATCTAATCACTGCTTCTAATCCGACTTATCATCATCAGATATCCTAAACACTGCAATTGACTTTTTATCTCCTTAGCGATAATGGCTTCGCTTTGATAATTAACATCTCCGACAATTAGTACCCTACTCGCAATGAATACAAATAGCTGAAGATTTGTTAAGCTACTCCTCTCTTTGATTTCAAAAAAAATACTACAATGACCTTACAGTAAAATCTACAGTGTTCGTTCTTAATGCTATTTCATCTAACAATTTCAAATAGTTATTTTCTAATTTTTCAATTGCTAGACCTTGTAAAAACACTTAAGTCTGTATTAAAATGTGTGAGATAGACAGCTAACTTGTAATATTTTGTTAAATATATTTATGGAAAATATCAATAATCTAAAACCATTAAAATATTTTATGTACGATGCTAGTACTAATACTGAAATCAAGGTGAACGACGCACTTGAGGTAAATTTGGACGAAGCGTTAAAAATATTTTTCGAGTTAACACCTGTTAAAGGTAATTATGTCGGTTTTGTGATTGATAACACCAAAATATTACAATTTATGTCGGTAGGAGTTGCAAATTCTTATTTGCTTGACATCCCTGATACCGATCTTAAGGGTTCATTGCAGAAAACTACAGATTTTGAAGAATGCCGTTCCGCACTAATATCGTTATACGGTGGAAACACTGCATATGAAATTAAAGAAGTAACATTTAAAAAATGGTAACAACTTCGGTAATCATAGATTATCAAATAAATCTTTATCGATCCATTGGTTATTACCAACCAATTTGATCCCACGGGTGGATCTCGGCTTTCAATTTATTGGTGGCCTTTGATATCATAATTCTAACATATCAGTATTGTCCCTTCTCTAATTTAATTATATGGAATCGAGAATAGAAACGATTGGTCCTAAAAAACTAGTTGGCTTACATATGAAAATGTCATTTTCGTATGATAAAACACCAGATCTTTGGAAAACATTTATGCCCAGAAGGGGTGAAGTGCAAAACAGGGCTACTTCAGAATATATCTCTATGCAGATATTCGAGCCGGGCCAGGAACTTATTTTTTCTCCCTCTACCAGCTTTGAAAAATGGGCGGTGGTTGAGGTATTTAACGATGATTTTCTACCCGATGGTATGGAAGGATACTCCTTAAAAGGTGGTTTATATGCCGTTTTTGTCCATATTGGTCCGGCTAGTGATTTTCCTGAAACCGTGCGGTATATATTTGAGGACTGGTTCCCACAATCTGACTATCAGTTAGATAATCGGGAACATTTTGAAATATTACCTGAAGATTATCGTCCCACTGATCCAAAGGCCAGGGAAGAAATATGGATTCCGGTTAAACATTAATAATCCTGTTGTCTGATTAGGGACTCCAGATATTTTGATTTCATTTGACGGCTTGCCATCACCTGTTTGATCGGTGGTAGTTTTAATATCACCCCTAAAACGGAAGCCAACATCCGATGGGACCACAACACCTGGTTGTCAAAAATCAGGTGTTGTAATTTTCCTCTCTCAATAGCCATCACAACTGTGCGGTGGGTTGTATTTAAAGGGGTCAATATTTTTTCCGGACGACTTTTTAGAGATAAGGCTTTATTCTGGCAATTCCTGACACAAACACCGCAACCCAGGCAAAGATTTTCGTCAATCCTGATTTTATTTTTCTTTGGTTTTTGAGGATCATCCGCAGAAATAAGGGTTAAAGCATCAACCGGACAGGATTTAGCACACTTACCACAACCTTTACAGGTGTCACTATTACTCTGGATCAGGAAATTTGAAGTATGAACCGGTTGTAGAAAACCAAACTTTTGAGCCGCAATCATTGCCTCACAACAACATGAGCAACAATTACAAATAAAGTTAACCCCTTCCCTATTATTTTCTCCAAACTGAACCAAATTATTTTCCCAGGCTTGTTGCAAAAGATCCAGCCCTTCTTTCTGATCAACCAACCTGGCATGTCCATGTTGAATCAAAGCCGTACCAGTAGTATTAAAGGTCATGCAAATATCCATCGGAGCATCACAAGCCTTTCCAACATGCATCATTTTATGCCGACAATAGCACATGCTGATCCCAATTTTAGAAGAGGTTTTAATCACTTCTGAAGCCCGTTCATAATCCAGAACATGTAGTGCATTTTCGTTAGATAAAACAGCCTCCTGAACAAAAATCCGGCCTAATTGTGTTTGCCCATCTGTGAACAGGCTTTTAATAAAATCTTCCTCAACATTCATATATTGATAGTACAGTTGCCCTAATAATTTCTGATCAAGATCCTTTCTAATTCTCATCATAGAGAACTCTATAAAACCAGCCATCGGCGGTGGTAGAACATATTCAATATTTCCCTTATATTCCATATCCACCAATATTGCCCGACTGGCCAGCTCATCCAAGTATTTTTGAGTTTCCTCAAGGTCCAGCCTCCAGACCTGGCTGGCTTTCTTTGCAGTAAAGGGCTTGATGGGTAATTTGGAGACGAGTCCCGCTTCTCTTTGACTCAAAAGAATTTGCAATATGTTAAATAAAGTATCAGATGGCGGTGCTCCCTGTGGAAAAAGATTGAGACGATTGACAAGTTTAGTGTATTTATCTTTTGCGGTCTGATGGGCCATAATCCCCACTCCAGGAAAATATTAACTATTTCAATTACATGTATCATTGATAATGACAGGCATCAAAGAAACTGGATTTATCGAATCATTTATCTCTGGCTTTTACAATAATCCAGCCAATTTTTCAAGTCGTCTAACTTCCAAAGCCAAAACATCCCATTTAAGAAAATGTCAAAATAAGTCTTCATCCATATATGATCATCGTGCTATCTACCGGGATAGAATCGACAATAGGCTTGATATCGCTTCACACTTCTGTCATTATTGCCCTGATGGATCCATTCACTATAACCTACCTTTTAATTAAATCCAAAATAGTTGCCACAAATGAACGACGAAGAGATCTCACAAATCAAGATAAAATTGTTTCAGATGCAGTCGGAGCTTCTGGAATTAGAACAATCATCCGGGGAATCAAAAGGAACAGTTGAACTGGATCAGGCTAAAGTTGGACGGCTTTCCCGGATGGATGCCATGCAATTGCAGCAAATGGCACTCGAAGAAGCCAGACGCCGTCAACAAAAACTCCAAAAGATCGAAGGCGCCCTGCGTCGTATTGAATCAGATGAATATGGAGAGTGCTTTATTTGTGGTGAAGAGATAGACCCTCGACGGCTAAACTTTGATGCAACGAATACCCGCTGTATTGCTTGCGCCGATAAGTGAAATCATTGTTTTTCCGTTATTTTCAAACATATCAATACTGGAATCTTTTATTAGTATAAATTGTGTTCGAACGAAAATGCCATGACGCCAAA
>Ga0233437_1004664_pt1 | contig 15868 bp, 11 predicted proteins | sample SI_122_August201_FD_182714 | JGI IMG/M metagenome (GOLD analysis project Ga0233437, IMG submission 182714) | Seawater microbial communities from Saanich Inlet, British Columbia, Canada - SI_122_August2016_200_MG | ecosystem: Environmental > Aquatic > Marine > Inlet | place: Canada: British... | reverse complement strand
ATTTATTTTGGGAAAGTGCATATCAAGGACCAATTGTTGGTGTTTTGTGGAGTACTATTGGTGCTTTGACATCAGGTGATGGCCAAGGAGCATTTTTAGGAATTATAGCGATAGTTGCAACGGCTGTAGTATTTGCAATTGCAGTATATAGTCAGGCAATGAAAATTGAGATTCCTTTATCATTTGGAAGAGTTAGAGGTCATGGTATAAGATGGCCATTACAGTTTATTTATACAAGTAACATGCCAGTTATATTGGTTGCATCACTATTTGCAACACTTCAATTATGGATGAGATTATTACAAAATTCTATGGGTGCAGGTCAACCTATGTGTTGGATAGGGGACGTTAGTAAATGGTGGTGTTTTCCAGGCGGATTTGCAGAAGGTACAGGTCAAGCAATAGGATTACTTAGGGTATTAAATGGTCCAAATTTAGTTGATACAATTATTAGAGCAGGTGGACAATTTTCAATCATTATGCCTGAATTAATAATTTCATTGATTTACATTTTGTTAATGATTGGAGGATCTGTGGTGTTTTCATTATTTTGGGTACAAACTTCAGGTCAAGATTCAGCAAGTTTAGCAAAACAAATTATGTCCTCAGGGCTTCAAATTCCAGGATTTAGAAAGGATAAAAGGATTTTACAAAGAATATTAGACAGATATATTATGCCTTTAACTGTTATGGGAGGTATTACAGTAGGATTTTTAGCGGCTTTAGCTGATACTATGGGTGCATTATCCAGAGGAACAGGTATTTTGCTTACAGTTATGATCATATACAAATTATATGAAGATATTGCACGTGAACATTTATATGATTTAAACCCAATGGTTAGAAAGTTCATGGGTAAATAAGTGTAATATTTTTTTTTCTAATTCACAATATTTATATAGCAAGATTCTTTCTTTTTACTTTGATTTCATAGGTGGGTGATTATGAGTAAAAAACAAGATTCTTCAGAGGATATTACATTAGATTTTTCTTGGATAAAAAATATTTTTTCAGGTAAATCTCCAAAATCAAAAAGACATCAAAAAAGTAGCAAAGATGATGATGAACTAAATATTGAATTTAATTCAATTTCAAAGCTATTTGTTAAATATGGAGCATATTTGTTAATTTTAATTCCAATTATACTTTCTATTTATTTGAGACTTATGCCAGCTCAGCTTCCAGTTGCAGATGATTGGACAAGGCAAGGGATAATAAATAATCTTAGAACTCAAGTAATTAATGATGTAAATCAAAAATATCCCAATCTTCCACAACAAAATAAAGATGTTTTGATTAATCAGCAATTAGATACTGTGTTATCAGCCCAACAAAATCAGATTGAACAAGCGATACAGCAGCAATCTCAAATGTTACGAGAAAGATTTCGTAATGAAAATGGTGAAACTTATTTAGGAGATATTGATTCATATTTTTGGACACGATATGCAAGAAATATAATCGAAAAAGGTACTTTTGGTGATGAAGTAGTAGATGGCCAAAATATTGATACACATATGAGTGCACCAAATGGGTTTAAAATTACACCAAGTATGTATCCTTATATTGAAGCTTATTTGTATAAATTTTTAAGAATATTTAATTCAGAGATTACTATAATGAGGGTGGCATATCTTACTCCTCTATATTTATCTTTTATTGCAATAATTGCAGCATTTTTAATTGGAAAGAAATTATCTGGTAATTTTTCAGGGTTCATTGCCTCAGTCTTAATTGCAGTTAATCCAACTGTATTAAGTAGATCTTTTGGATCTGACAATGATATTGTAAATATTGTATTTCCATTAATTATTATGTTGTTTACAATGTATGCATTTGATTCAAAAAAGTTGTCAAAAACAATACTCTTGTCATCAATTGTAGGGTTTTTGATTGGATTATATAGTTTTGCTTGGTCAGGATGGTGGTTTATGTTCTTGTTTATTTGTGGTGCCGCAATTATTTATTTAGGCTATATTGGTGTATTTGAACTTATTAGTAAAGGTAAAACCATAAACAATTTGATGAACAATAAAAAAGTTATAACTATAGTGGTTTTAGTTATTGTTCTTTTTTCATCAACATTTGTAACATTAGCGATGTTTGGGAAACAATCTACTTTTGTAAATGTGTTTTTTAAAAATCCTTATAAAATTGTGACAATAACAGCAGCATCTCGAGGTGCTAGTATTTGGCCAAATGTATATACTACAGTTGCAGAACTAAACGCAGCAAATATTGACCAAATCATAAATAGTCTGGGAGGTGTTAGTCTGGGAGGTGTTAACTTTTTATGGATAGCATTAATCGGAACAATTTTAGCTCTAGTAAATTTATCAGCTAAAAAAACAGAACAAAAAATTATTAATTATGTTTATTTGGGTGGAAGTATACTCTATTTTTTTATTTTTTTAATGGTTACAAGATCAGCAAATTTTAATATGATGATTACTGTAACACTTTTATCAGTTCCAATGTTTGTTGGGTTGTTACTTTCATCAATATTTGGTTATAAGGTTGAGCCAACACATGCGATTATTATGACCATTTGGTTTATGGCAACAATATACGCATCTACTAAAGGAATTAGATTTATTTTGTTAATCGTACCTGCGTTTGTAATTTCATTTGCAGCGTTTTTTGGTATTGTTATCGATAAAGTTTCAAATCTATTTAGTAAATTATTTGATCTTAATGCAACAATTCCAAAAGCAATATTTATTTTTGCTACACTTTTTATTTTAATTCAACCATATAATGCGGGTAAATCTGTTGCATATTCTTATGCACCAAGTATAAATGATGCGTGGGTTGAAGCTCTTACAAAAATTAATACAGAATCTGCACCAGATGCAATAATTAATTCATGGTGGGATTTTGGTCATTGGTTTAAGTTTTGGGCAGACCGTGCTGTAACTTTTGATGGAGCTTCTCAAAACAGTCAACAAGCCCATTGGATTGGTAAAGTTTTAATGACACAAAATGAGGAGCAAGCAATAGCGATTCTAAGGATGTTAGATTGTGGTGGAACTAATGCAGAGGCAGAAATAAGAAAAACAATAGATGATCCTTATTTGTCAGTTAAAACAATATATACATTACTTGAACTTGATGAAGCACAAGCGAGAATTGAACTTAGTAAAATTATTCAAGATCAACAAAAAATTGATGAAATAATTTCATATATGTATTGTGAACCACCTGAGAATTATTTTATTACTAGTCATGATATGGTTGGCAAATCAGGAGTATGGGCACATTTTGGTAGTTGGAACTTTGAGAGAGCTAAATTGTATAATTATTTCAAAGAATCAAATGGTCTTGAAGAGTTTAAACAAAAAGTTGATGTTGATTTAGAATATGATGATGAAACCAAAGAAAAACTGTATTATGATATGACTGCATTAATTACAGATAGGCAAATAAATGATTGGATTGCACCATGGCCTAGTTATGGTGGGGTTGTTGGTTGTTCAATTGTTAGTGAGGATGTACGAAGATGTAACCTTCCAGCAGGTAACAATCAAGCAATTCCAATGGAAATAAATTTGACTTCAATGGATGCTTATGTGAATGTTAATGGTCAAATTCTTAGACCAAATAATTTTGGATATTTGGATTCAGATGATGAATTTATCATAAAAGAATATGACGAAAATAATTTTGGATATGGTGTAACTTTGATTGAAGGAAACAACGTTGTATTTATGTCTGAGGAGCTTACAGGAAGTATGTTCACAAGATTATTTTACATGGATGGAAAAGGACTTGAATCATTTGATAAGTTCCATGAAGTTTTCGATGTTAGTGGACAAAGAATCTCAACTTGGAAGGTTAATTGGCAAGAATGAAAAAGAAATATAAAGGCATTGCTTTAATGCTTATATGTACACTTTTTACTGCATTTGGTCAATTTTTTCAAAAAAAAGGAACTGAAATATTAATTTTAGATTTTTTTTCTTTGATAACTAATTATTATTTAATTTTAGGTCTTGGATTATATGGGATTGGAGCATTTATTTTGATATTTGCGCTTAGGTATGGAGAACTTAATGTATTGTATCCAATAATTTCTTTAACTTTTGTTTGGGTAACATTTTTAAGTGTCATGTTTCTTGGAGAATCAACATCAACTACTCAATTGTTAGGGATTGGAATTATTCTTTCAGGTGTGGTATTTATTAATAAAGGTGCAAAAAAATGAACAATACTATATTTCTTTTATTGTTGATTCCAGCATCAATTTTAGGTGCCATAGGTTCAATATTTTTAAAAAAAGGATCTAAAAAAATTACATTTAATCTAAAAAAATTACATGATAATTTTACTGCATTTATTGGACTATTTTTATTTGGATTATCCAGTGTGTTTTATATTTCAGCATTAAAATTTAATGATTTAACTGTTGTGTATCCACTTAGTTCATTAACTTATATTCTTGTTGCATTATTTTCAGTATATTTTCTAAAAGAAAAAATGAATAAGTACAAGTGGATTGGAATTTCACTGATTGTAGTAGGTTCATTTTTGGTGGTTTTGAAATGAAAACAATATTGGTTACAGGTGGTGCGGGATTTATTGGAAGTCATGTATGTGACAGATTGTTGAGTTTAAACAATAAAGTTGTTTGTGTAGATAATTTTAATGATTATTATTCGCCTTATGTTAAAGCGAATAATATTAAACATAATCTTTCTAACTCAAATTTTGTATTAGAAAAAATTGACATTACTGATTATGATGCATTGTCAAAGGTTTTTTTAGATTATAAAGTAGACAAAATCGTTCACTTAGCAGCTAGAGCAGGGGTAAGACCGTCATTAATTGATCCTGAATTGTATTATAATGTAAATGTTAAAGGTACTGTAAACATATTAGAATGTGCCAGATTAAATAATGTTAAAACAATTGTTTTTGGTTCATCATCTAGCGTGTATGGGAATAATAAAAAATTTCCATTTTCTGAAACAGATGACACCAATAACCAAATTAGTCCTTATGCATCTACTAAAAAAATTGGAGAATTAATTTGTAAAAATTATAGTTATCAATATAATATAAATATTACTTGTTTAAGATTTTTTACAGTATATGGGCCAAGAGGAAGACCTGATATGGCACCTTATAAATTTACAAAATTAATATATAATGATGAAGAAATACAAATGTATGGTGATGGAACATCCAAGCGAGATTATACTTATGTTGAGGACATTGTTGAGGGAATAGTTGCATCATTAGATAAAGAGTTTAGATTTGAGATAATTAATTTAGGGAATTCTAATCCAATTTTCCTTAAAGATTTTATTGAAATTATTGAGCTAGCACTAAATAAAAAAGCCAAAATTATTAAAAAACCAATGCCAAAGGGAGATGTAAATTTAACTTATGCTGATATTTCAAAAGCTAAGGATTTGTTAGGATATGATCCAAAAACACCAATAAAACAAGGCATAAAAAAACTTGTAGATTGGTTTATTAATCAAGAAAATATATAGTAATTTTGACCAAAATAACTTTCATTATATACTAAATTTCTATTTTTGCTAATTTTATGTATCTGATTTATTTTTTGTTCATTACATTTTTTATTAAAACAAGGATAATAATTAGTTGTATAAATTATTGCTGAGTTATTTTCATATTTTTGATATTCAATATTAAAATCTTCAACACTACTATATGCAGGTATTAAGTTTATATCAGCATAGGCAACGGGTGTAGGGTCAGTTGACAAAATTTTTGTTTGAAACTGTTTATTTTTTATAAATTGATAATAATCATCTATTTCAGGAATATATGTTCCTCTTAATTTTGTATCTTTTTGAATTGATATTAGCGGGTAAATTAGACTAATGCAGATTAGGGATATTAATAATACATGTTTTAATGGTATTTTTTTGATGATTTCTAATAAATAATTTATCGCAAATATGTAAATTAAAGGTAAGAAAACAATACTAAACCTAATTTGTTTATTTGATATTAATGTGAAATATAACAGATATAGTATTGGCAGGAGAATAAATTTTTCTTTTTTTTTAATATAAAAAAAGATACTAATGAAAAAAAATAAAGATAAAAAATTCTGTTTTATTAATTCAATGGCGTAATATAATAAGTTATATATTTTGCTTAGGATAGATGAATCAATAACACTGTTTACTTCATTGTTCTGGTGTGCACTTGCACTGAGGAAAGGTTGTAAAAAATTTTCATACATAATTTGATTATATATGAGTAAAGGTATGACTATACATAAAAATCCAAATATGATTTTTTTAGTAGTTTTTAGATTTTTTATACTTAGTATTATTAATGATCCAAATATAATGCCTTGTGGATATCTAATTAAAAACGATATTCCTGAAAAAATTCCACTATAGAAATATTTTTTGTCTAGATATGAATAAATTGCAATTAGTGAAAAGAACATTGAAGGAATACCTGTTAATGCAAATGAAGAAAAATAAACAAAAACAGGTGTAAATGCAAGTAATACAGCACAAATTATACCTGTTTTTTTGTTAAATAATTTTTTTCCAACCAAATAGGTCATAATAATTGAACCTGTTCCAAATAGAATGCTAACAAGTTCACCAGTTTTTAAAATGTTAAATCCAAGTTTCCACAATAATCCAAGTATAAGTGGCAATCCAATTGGTCTAATATCTTCTAGAAGGCCAACTTCACCTCCAGAATACAAATATTTTCCAATTCCAATGTATACTGATTCATCCCAAATTGCAAGATGATAATAATTTAATTGGTTTAGTTTGAATAATAAGAATCCTATTAATATCAAAATGAAGATAAGATATGTTTTATCTATACTTTTGCAATTTCTCCAAGATTTAGTTTTTGACATTGTTTAATACATACTGTAATAGGTTTAGTATTAGTATTTTTTATATTTATTGAATAATTTGAATTTAATGTATAATTTCCTCCTGAATTAAATAATAATGTAATTTTATCATTATAATTTGATTTTGGTCCAACTACAGTAATTATATTATTTGATGTGTCAACAGACACATTTTGAATAAACTTAATCCAATTAGAATAACTTTTTACATCCATGTAATACTTATTGTTTGTAAGATTCATAAAATCCTGAAAAGAATTAAGGTTTGTATCATACATATAATAATAAATTGAGACCATTAAGTAATCATCAAACATATCTATTAGATTAACTTCTTCTTGAATTTCAAAAAAAGTTTTATGTTCTTTATTATTCCAATTCTTAATTAAAGTTATTTTTTGGTCAAGTCTTAAATGTGGGAATGTTGTTTGGTCACCAATATTTGATATATATATATTAAATCCAAGCATATCTAAAGCTTTTATTTTGTTTTGACTAGAAGCATAAAATGGTGGAGTAAATATGGTTGGAGTTACATTTAATTTGTTTTTTATGATCTCTTTACCTTTCCCAATACTTTCAAGTTCTTCATCAAATGATTCTTTCGCATAAGATGTATGATCATAACCATTTTGACTTATAGTAAAATTACCTTCTTTTAGTTTATTTATGTTGCTTGAATTTAAAGATTCAATGTGTGAAGGAATGACATTGATAGTTACGGGAATATTATGATCTTTAAAATAATCAAGGAAATATTCATATTCTTGCTTATTCCATATATCATTAAATTCATCGTTCATTGAAGGGAAATCTTCTAAAACTATTAAAACAGGTAATTTGTCATAAGGTTTAGTTGAGAGGATTATATTTTTAGTAAGATTATATTTATGTAAAAGGTTTGAATTATCAATTTTTGGAATATAATCAATGTTTGAAAAAATGTAATATTCACTTCCAAAATAATTTGAACTAAACACCAATTCATATTTAGAAACTAAATCTTGCATTATCTTATTTTTTTCAGATTCACAAACATAATCTTCTTTTGGGCAAGGAAAAGATGTTTCACTAAATAAAATAACATCAAAATTCTTACTTTTAAGTTTGGATTTTAAAGTAGGAATGTCAAAATATGCAATATCAATTGATTGATCATAATATGCTGCAGGAATTGGATCTGTTAATAAGGCAGAACCTTTAATAGGGTATTTTTCAAGAAATCCATAATATTCTTCAAACATTATCGGTTTTTCCTTTACGATTGGTTTTGGAATAGTTAATAAAAGTGCAATTGCAATTAATAACGTAATCCCTATAAATAAAATATTTTTGTAATTTTTTGTAATTTTGTTTAATGAATTAATAAGTCCTTTACTCGCTAAAATTAAGATAAATGGTAGAAAAACTAGAATAAATCTAGTTTGTTTATTATTTAGAATAGAGAAAAATATTAAATATGAAATTGACAAAATAATTAATAAATTAGATTTTTTATTTTTATTTTTCACAAGGAAAATACCAAAGATAAATAACACAAGTGGGTTTGATTTTACTAGTTCAATTACATAAAAAAATAATGGATAATTATATGCATCAATACTTTGTGTGTATTGATAATTCCAAATCATGTAATAAAAAGGTCTAAAAGCTGCATGCATCCAACTACTTGTAAATTGATTATAAATAATATAATTAATTGTAAAATAAATAATCAATACCGACAAAGAACCCAAACAAAAAAATAAACTGTCATAAAAAACTTTTTTTCTATTTTTATGTTCTCTAATAATTTTTATTAAAAAATATATCCCAATACTCACCAAATAAATTAATTGAGTAAATCTTGTCACAAAAGCCAATGCTCCAAATATTCCACCATAAAAATATTTTTTTTTATATATCACATATATAGAAAGTAAAACTAAGAATAATGATGGAATTCCTGTTAAAATAAATAGACTATACCAATTAAATATTGGTGTAAGAGCCAACAGTATGGCTGCAGTAACACCTGTCTTATGATTAAAAATATGTGTTCCAATTTTATAAACTAGGAATATGGATGATATGGAAAAACCGAGTATTAATAATTTGTAAAACAAGATTGATTTCAAACCTATTACCCACATTAAACCAATTAAAAAAGAAAGTGTTAATGGTCTAATAGGCTCAATTATTCCAGAGTTGCCATTGGATAATAAATATTTTCCCATCCCAACATAGCTAGCTTCATCCCAAATGACAGTATTAAACCCCAAAAGATATAGTGATTTATAGATGATAAAAATAATAATTATTAAAATAATGATATTTTTTTTTGTAAATTTTTTAATATTTAGATGAGGCATTTTTCCTTATTTATTGAATTCTCACAAATTATTTTTAAAAGCTTCTCTTTTGATACAATACCTTCAAATTTCTCATTATTAACAATTATGCTTGGATATGATGTTATATTATATTGAACCTGCAAAAGGTCAATGAAATCTTCATTAGTGTCAGTATTTAATGGGAAAATTAAGATTTCATCTTGAAGTTTTACTTTAAAGTAAGATAAAATTGTACCTTGATTATGGCAGATATCACAATCCTTCTCAGAATAGAAATATAATATATTTATTATGTCTTCATCACAAATTTCTTTAGTTTTTTTTGAAAATATCCAATATTTTATATTATCTAAGAGATATCTTCTAGATATCAATTCATATTCTTTGGAGTTAATTTGTGTATTTTCTTGATAATTTTCAAGTAATTCAAGTGAATAAGATAAATCTTTAATACTATTTTTTAAAGCTCCTCTTAAGACAGGACAACTTGAATTTTTATCCTGAATGTCAGATAGGTATAAATATTGAAGTTGTAGACTATTGTAATCAATTTCTTGAAATTCAGCTCTTTTATCTAAATATTGTACTCTTTCATTATCCATAATTAAACCAAGTAAAAGTCCCAAGGTAAATACTAAAAACGTGATTATTCCAGCAACAACATACCTATTTAAGCTAATTTTTCGTTCGACTACCATTTTTGTTTTACTCCAACTAATATTTCTATGAGTACTTTTATTACAACAAAACTTATGAATATAAAATATAAGAAAAAGTAAGGAATTATATAAATCACACCGTATTTTCTTACTCTATCATTTGTAGCTCTACTTGAAAAATATAGCATTCCCAGTGACATTGCTAGCATTAATCCAACCAATACAAAAGTTGTAAGATCAATATTTAGAACATTTGGCTGAAATTCAAAATTTTTTAACAAAGGAATTATATCAAAATTAATTAAATAAAGATCTCTAATCCATAAGATAAAGGGCCTAATAGTGTAATATGAAAATGCAATTATAGCAATAATTGCTAATGCAAATGCAATTATATTAACAGATAATTGAAAGACACCAAAATCACCATAATTTTTGTTCCAGATAATTTCTTTGTATTTGTACATGTTATGAATACTTCCTTTAAACCACCTATTTCTCTGTTTATTTAAGTCATTAAAATTATCTGGAGCGATAGTATATACTAATGAATTTGCACACTGTTTTATTTTATAATGTTCTTTTTGTGCTCTGTAAGCAATTTCTTGATCTTCAACTAAATTATCTTCATCAAATCCACCTAATTTTTTAATAATATGGGTTTTATATAATGAAAAAGGACCTGGTGCAATGTAATTAGAATCCATATAGCCCATTAATTTAATTAGTAACATAGCAGACATGTATTCTAATCTTTGAAATTTTTCAATATATTTTTTTGGTTTATAGATTTTCATTATAGGAGTTACAATAGCTAAATTAGAATTAAGACTATGTTCATAAACAGCATTAATTAACGCATTTTTGTCAACAATTGAATCAGCATCTAGACAAGCAAAAAGTGTTCCTTTAAGAATTTTTAAACCATTATTTAATGCTCTACCTTTACCATAATTTTTTTGGGATATATATTTAATGTTTAGTTTAGGGTTATTTTTAATATATTTTTTTATTATTATTTCAGATTTATCAGTCGAGCCATCATTTATGATAATTAATTCAATTTTATCTTTTGGATATTGTAAGTTTTGTATTGATGTTAAAGACTTATTGATATTTTTTTCTTCATTGAAACAAGGCATAATAATTGAAACAAGAGGATACTGTTTTAATTTCTTAATTTTTTTATTATCTTTATGGATAAAATCTTTTTTTTCGAAATAAAATAAAAACCAATAAATTAAGATGTACAGAGTAACTAAGTATGATCCACCTATTAATATCTTGATAAATATCATCGTATCAGAGTCTATAAAAGTTATTCATAAATGTTTGGGTTTTTATATGCCCAAATCTGCACATTTCCATGATCATAAACTTTTGAGAAGTATTTGCTAGTCCTTAGAACTAATAAAATACCTTGTTCAGAATTGCCCCATATTTGACCATTTTTCATTTTTTTATTAATCCAAACGTATGAAATTTTTTCTTTTTCAAAAAAAGTTACAATTTTAGATAGAGTTCTAGATTGAAAAATTAAATTTGTTTCATAGATTTTTATTTGATCTTTAGAAGTTCTATGATATTTATTATTTGTTAATACTTCATATCCAGATATTGAATGAATAAAATCTCCATATTCAAATCCAGATAATACAATTCCAGGAAGATTTTGTGATTTTAACCAAAGTAGACTATCAATTTCTGGTTTTGTTGGTCCAATTTCAGACATTCGTTTTATATACGAACCAGAAGAAAATATTAGACCACATAATATGATTGTTAATACATAGTGTTTTAATTCATCTGATTTCCATTTTGTTTTAAGTATTGAAAATAATGCAAAGCCTCCAAAATATATCAGTAATAATTCACAGAAAATAAGATATCTTTTATCAATTAGACTTATAATAAATAATGAGATTATGGATACATAGAATAGGTAGATATCTTTTTTTTTTGACCATGAAAATATTATTCCAAGTATTCCAAGTATTAATCCAAATATGCTAAATCCAATAGATGTGCTAAAATCAGCAACATAATCTGTTAAGAAAATATAAAATGAAAATCCAGGTTTGATACTGTTATTAAAGATTACATAAATGTAAGTTGATAAAATCATTCCAATAAAAGGAGTTATTGAGTTTTTAGTTATGGATCGATCAAAGAATAAAATTAGGCAAAAGATTACAATTATGATTAAATTTGGGTTAACAAAGAGTGTGGTTAACAAAAAAATGAAGCCAAAAAAATGTTTATTGTATAATAACAATGTAATCCCTATTAACAGTAGTGTTAATGGGAATGTAATTTGATTGTATGTTGTGTGTAAAAACAAATTTATGGGTGATAACGAAAATACTAAGGTAGTTAATGTAGAATGAAGACTATTTTTAGTAATTTTTTTGGTAGCTAGATAAATTAGAAATATATTTATGAAGCTTAATAAAAAAGGAACCAATCTGTAAATTAAATCCGGATTAGTTTGAGAATTAGATAGTATAAATTTATTTTCTGACAAATTAATATCTTCATATTGTTCATAGTCATGAATTGTATTTAAATTACTAAATCTTAATGCATGAAATCCAATTATCATTATTGATGAAATTATTATTACAATTAGGATTCCATTTAGTTCTTTATTTTTCATTTTGTATTTTACAAATATCTTTTCTTATTTCATAAATTTGAATTGATTCATTAAATATTAACTTAAAACATTCATCAGGAATAAATGAAATTTTACTTATATTATATTCCGATATACTTTTAGACACAATAAAATGACTTGCATTATATTTTTCAAGAATTCTAAGTGCTGGAATTTTAAAATTTTCTGAATAAAATTGTATAACATCTGTATATCTTTGATCTGAGTCTTTTATTGAGATATAGTGTGTATCAATAATATTTTTTTTATGGCCAAAATAAGTAATCAAATGACCTTCTTTAGGTAAACCTAATATAATACTGTCGGAACTTAAATTATTTAGAAACATAAATCCTTTGATGTATTCTGAAGAAAATCCTTCATTGGTGTTGTTTCTCATTACAAAATATCCAGGGACGACTTGAATTAAACATAATATAATTGAAATAATTATCAAATATAGGTTAATATGTTTTTCAAATTTAGTTTTTTTAGTATAAACTAAAGAATCCTGTAAAAATTTTCCAAATAGTATGACAAATATGAGGCTTATGAATATAAGTCCGAGTTCAATTCTGATTAATTTAAATAAAAGAAGTAAAAAGACAGATGTAAGTTGTCCAATAAAAAATAAGATAGCTTTACTTTTTTGAATAAAAAGATAGCTAAACATAGTAACAAATCCTAAAATTAAAGGAAGAAGACCTATATTTGTTAGAATATTAAAAAAATTTAAAGGTGGATATAGATATGGGATAAGGTTTGTTGGAATGTTTGAAAATATTACATTATGACCAAATTCTTGGAATGAAGTTTTATAGATTATTAGAATAATCCACAAGTAAAATAATATAATAAAATAACTATATTCAATTTCATATCTTGATAATTTTTTGTCTTCAATATAATTTAATATGAAATAGAAAACAATTCCTAATATTACAATGATACTTGCAGCAGAACTAAGTAATAAAAATACGGTTAAGGGGATAATATAATTGATTGTTTTTGGATTATTCTCAAGTCGTAGATAAAAATAAAATAAAAATAGACAAGCAGGTATTAAAATGGAGAACTCATTTAATCTATTTAATGTTTGATTGATATACGCTGGTGAGAAAGCAGCTAGTACTGAACAAATTAATGATATTTTTCTATTTTTGAGGATTTGACTAGTAATTAAATATACACCTAAAATTAATAATGATGCAAGAAAATTATTAATAATTTTTATTGCAATTATTTCATTTGAAAACAAAACAGCAGGTGTCATAATATAATAATATAAAGGAAGGATAGCAAACTCTCTATCAGATTGAAATAGATTGTCATTGGAAATTGGTTTTCCAGTTTCTGCAATATTTTCAATTTGTCTTAATGAAAAATATGATTTGTCATCATTAAAATATGGTGTTTGTGATGAAAAATAAAGTCTGAATCCAAAATAAAGTACAAAAAGAACAAAAAGTATTAGATAACGTGGTTTAAATTTCATTTATTTTTATGTAATGAAAGGGAATTTTTTAATTCTTTTGGAAATTTTTTTGTAAAAAAACAAATTATATACTAAAATTGTTCCTGTTACAACTAAATATGTGATTTTTGTTAGTGGAACTTTTAGAAACACATCCAATATTACGTATATAAATCCATAACTCAAACCAATCATGTTATTTATCAAAAATTTTTCAATTATATTTAATTTTTTTATATCTGAAACTATTGGGAGAAATGGTAGATAAATAAATATTAGATATGCAAAAGTTAATTTTAAACTTAATATCAAATTATTTAATGGTGTGCTAATTATGAATGTTGTTACTAATCCAATTAAAATCATTTGAAACATATTGTTGTTATTTTTTATCATTTTGAATTTTTTAATATGGAATAACCATTTTGATCATAAACAAATGTAAAACCTAATTTAGTGATATATTGATATGCAAATAAATCATTTACTTGTGTAAGTGTTTCATCCAAATCTTGGAAAAATAAATAATCAAAATCTTGAATATTTACATTATTTCCAGGTTCATCAACTTCTTTATATTTCATGAATCCAAGCTCAATAATATTTGTCCTTGTAGTGCTTCCACCCCAACCTTGAAGTGTTATATTTGTCTGAGTAATATTTTGTTCCATTTGCATAGTTAATAGTTTTTGATATTCATCAAGTGTGATTACTCCATGAGGTCGATTTGAATATAATTGTTCATTTTGAGATATTCCACCAAAAAATAATATAGTTTCATCAGGTTCTGAATTTTGTTGTAACCATTGGTATGCTTGATACTCATGTAACGATAGAAATTCACGTTTTCCTATTTCAACTGTATTTTTATATTCCACTATTGATTTTGTAATAAAAACAAAAGATACCATAAAGAGTATTAATAATATATATGATATAAGCTTTTTATTTTTCAAATTATTTTTTATTGATAATTCTACACCTAGTAAAATAGATTTAATGAATGATATAACAAAAAATGCTAATGTGGGGTATATTATGAAAGGTTGTAGATTTCTCATCCTCCCAATGTAATATGGTTGATATAAAAATACTTCAGCAAAATAAACAAATACAAAATAATATGTTGTAAATATGGCCCAAATTAATTTTGGTTTAAATGATATTTTTTTACCTTTTATTTTATTATTTTGAACAAACAATTTGTAAGGCATATATATTGAAACACATAATATAACAAATCCAATTAAAAACAACACTGTTTGTGAGATGGGAATTTGGTTAAATGGTGGTAAAACTCTTTGCAGTACTAGATTGTCTTTTACAATATTAAAATAATTATTTAGTCCATAAAACCCAGGTTTGTATTGGTCAGCTGAAGAATGCCATCTCCAAACAAATAAGAATCTTGAAGCCATACTAATAAATGCTATAAATGGTAATGATGTCACGATTAATCCTTTTTTTATTAAAAAAATTATATTCTTTTTTTTAATTGATTCAAATATTGCATCAATACCAAGTATTAATGATGGGATGAACAATAACATTATGTCAGTTGGGTGGATCAAAATTAATGCCCCAATTACTAATCCGTATAAAAACAAAATTGTATTATTTTTAGTTTTTAAGTATTTAATAAAAAGCCAAATTCCTGCTAATAAAAAGAAGTATGCCGCAACTTGAATCCACATTCCAACATATAATGGATATAACCAAATGTTAATTGGTAGTGGTAGAATTGAAAAGAATGCTGCTAAGATTGCTGTCTTATTATTTTCAAATACTTCTTTAGTGATTAAGTATATTACTATGACAAAAAAAGCTTGAGATAAACATACTAAAAAATACATTGTAACCCACGTAGGGAGTCCTGAG
>Ga0233437_1004663_pt1 | contig 15874 bp, 14 predicted proteins | sample SI_122_August201_FD_182714 | JGI IMG/M metagenome (GOLD analysis project Ga0233437, IMG submission 182714) | Seawater microbial communities from Saanich Inlet, British Columbia, Canada - SI_122_August2016_200_MG | ecosystem: Environmental > Aquatic > Marine > Inlet | place: Canada: British... | reverse complement strand
CTATCAGCTCCAACTGGGCAAATTGTGGACAATCGAAAAGAGTACTATAACATTGAATTGGATCAGCATAAGTATTTAACTCAGGATGCAAACCTAAACGACTCCAATGATGTTAAGGTCAATTTCATCTCTGAGGTATTTAATATCGCATATGGTGGAAATATTAGTCTTTTCGAGCTATATAATGAACTTAGGGCAGCCTTAAGTATGCATGATCCGGTAATCGCATCAATTGAACCGCTAATAGGTGCATATCGATCAGGAGATATCCCCCATTCTCAAGCGAGTATACTGAAAGCGAAAACAATTCTTAATTATGATCCTCAATTTGATGCGAAAGATGGATTTCAATTGGCTGCAGAATGGTACTATGATAAGCTTGGAGGATAGTAATAATCTATGAAATTTATAGTAACGCCACAGAGTATCCCAGACGTCCTCCTCATTAAGCCGTCCGTATTTACAGATGACCGTGGTTATTTCAAGGAAAGCTATAACCTAAATGACTTTGAGGAGTTTTTGCCTGGTGTCAAATTCGTCCAGGACAATGAGTCTAAGTCAGGTAGGGGAGTATTAAGGGGCTTGCACTTCCAAAAACCACCCCATGCCCAGGCCAAGCTGATTCGGGTGATCCAGGGCGCCATTTGGGATGTAGCCGTTGATATTCGTCCTGATTCACCGACATTTAAGCAATACTGCTTTGCTGAGATTAGTGCTAATAATCATTTTCAATTCTTCATCCCTCGTGGATTTGCACACGCTTTCATTGTTATCAGTGATATAGCCATTGTCCAGTACAAAACGGATAAATTCTATCACCCTCAATCTGATGCTGGCATCCATCCTCATGACCCTAATCTAAATATCCCATGGCCCTTACCAACAGAAGAGCATATCCTGTCTGAAAAGGACCAATCCCTACCATTTCTTTCGAGCTTTTAATCGGCCGCTGAGGGATCGAAGTGCCGACTTCACAATATTCAACCATGCAACCGGTTGCTGAGTGATTACGGAGTAATCGTATCGAAGCATCGACCTTCGACCGCACCCGATTGAAATCAGGTGCTCAAGAAATGTTACTCTCTCATAAGCCTCTGACAAAAAAATCTTTTCATTTTCAACGTCGATATACCGACACCCCCAATCAGATACTATTGCCGAAGCATATACCCACTTTCACCAGCCAGCGAATTCATCCTCGACCACGTTGTTCACCTTCGACCTTCCGACTTTCGGCGTTGGGACTGTTTCTAACTTTTATTTTTTCATTTATAACTTTTCACTTCCTTCCTATCTTCTCACCATGTCACCTGAACCCATACTGCCCAGTGTAAAGAGTTATCCCAAGTCCACCGACACCAAATGGGCTCGAATGGGATATTGGCTTCTCTCACTTCTAATTTTTAACTTATCATTTTTAATTTCCGCTTGCGGATTGGATATCGAAGATCCCACCCCACCCTCACCACCCGTCTGGGTCCAAAAATCCCTACCCGAAGAATGGCCAGAACGGGGGATTGATGCACACGAGACAGGGGGAATATTTCTTGAATGGCACGAAAGCTTGGAAGAAAATATATTTGTATATCATCTATATCGAGCAGCTAGGAATGATGTAGCCAATAGCATCAGCGAATACCAAGAAATCGCCATCATTGAAAAATATAATTCCCCCGGTATTGAGTATATTGACCAAGATATACACACCAATACTAGATACTTTTATAAACTGCAAGCCGAAGATGAATCTGGCAATTTTAGTGATAGTTCAGCGACTATTTCATATATGGTATTTTCTTCTGCTGGTTTCTTTAGAATGGAACCCAATGGATTAACAGATGGATTTATTGAGAATAGGACTTTAAAGTGGTGGTCTTCTTATACCCTGGGAATTGAAGACTATATTTTAACTGTTTTAACAACTCACAATGAGATCTTAATTAGGGTGAGAATTCAACCGACTAATTATGTCAGCGAATCTGAGGAATGGCAAATCCCATATGAGGTAGATCTTGTTTTTGGAGAACAGTATCTATGGCGAATAGATATGGGTGCTAGATACGAAAATGGAGTTGAGACAGCAGGCTCAGAATCGCCTTGGGCTTCGTTCCTCGTTGGATTATGATATTGAAATCGTTAGACCTTAGAATGGTTAATTCGGAGGAATTTATTAAGCGGAGGGAGATAGTTTTCGTCTGTAATGAAAAATTGGGATGAGAGAATGTTCGAAGCGGGAAGATAATAAAGGGTGAGGAGTATCAGCTTTAACGATTAAACTGTTATGGTAGTATTTGCTATACGGGTAGTGTAGCACTCGCTATCGACTGTTAGGTGATTACTATCAGATTGTGGATGAAATAATCAAAAGAAGAAAATAAGTTTTATATGAACGAATCAATAAGACAAGACATGGATAATTTGGATGGTCATCATGACGAAGGGTTGGATCTTAGAGATTTATGGCGTATTGGCTATAGCTATAAGATATCAGTAGGTTTAATATTCATATTTGTTATGATAATCACAGTTTACTTGACTATAACTATGCAACCTATATTTCGTGCATCTACGGTAGTCATGATTAAAGTAAGTGGAATTGACCCCAGTTCATATGTGTTTGATTTCGGGGTTTCCTCCTCTAAACAATATATGCAGAATGAAACCGAGATTCTCAACAGCTATTCGCTACACAACAAAGTTGTACAGTCTTTAATAGATGATGGATCTGCCAAAGAACTTTCACTTTTTGGCACTCGTTACATTAGGAAACGTTATCGTTTGGCGGATTACTTCCTTTCCTGGTTGGGCGAGGTTCCTGATTCAGTCAAAGTGCCAATAAAAATGGATGAAACAGAAAGAATTGCATTAGTTCAGTCATTGAGATCCAGCACAATTACTTCCATTATTCGCGGTACAGATGCAATAAAAATTTCTGTTTCCTCGATTGATCCAGGAGATGCTGTTTTATTGACAAATCGCATATCAAAAATTTACAGAAATCTTGATTTAGCTGGCGGACAGGGTGAGCTTCATTTTGTGTTAACATTTTTAGATGAACAAATAAATAAATATGAAAACAGGCTTGCCCGTATCGAAGTTGAATTGCAGCAATTTCAGCGCCAAAATCAAATATATTCCCTAGACGGATCCGTGAAACTAATACTAAATGATCTCACACTTTATGAAGGTATTTACTACACCAATCTAGCCGAGTTAGAGGTTGCCCAAGGAAGAGTAGATTATCTAAAAAACCAATTGTCGGAAAGTGAAAAAGTCCTCATGGGAGAGATCACGAATACGAATAATCCAATGATTGTAGCTTTGCGGGGAAAAATTGCAGAACTGGAAGCACAAAAGATCCAGCAAATGGTGGATGAGGGATGGTTAGAATTATCTCTTCAGGCCAATGATTATAATCGTCGCATCATGGAAATGAAATCTAAGCTCACAGAGCTCACGGAATCCTTGATTTTACATGGCTGGAGTGAAGAAGATCCATTTTCAGCTTCTCAAGAAATTTTCAACAATATTGTCGAACAAGAGGTGGAAGTGCATTCTGCAAGATCTCGTGCGAGTGAATATAAAAAGCTTGTTGACAATGTATCTCAAAGACTAAAAACTTTGCCAAGTCAAACACTAATTTATGCCCGACTTGAGCGTGAGTTGAGATTGAATGAAAATCTATATTTAACAATGAAGCAAAAATACGAAGAGTCAAGAATTACAGAAGCAGGACAAAGAGGGAAGGTAACTGTTCTTGATCCTGCTCTAATTGCTGATAAAGTTAGGCCTGACAAAAAAATGAACCTAGCTGTAGGAATATTCTTAGGCCTAGCATTTGGCTTGGGGTATGTGGTTGTCCGAGAGCTTTTGGATACCACAGTAAAGTCAGTTGAGCAGCTAGAGCGGAAGGGTCTTACCATACTGGGAATAATTCCAGATATGAGAAGAAATAATTCTATACAGGGCAGGACTCATTTGCAAAAAACCTTTGAGAGAAGGGATGATTTAAAGCGAAGATTAATCATTCATGAAGATCCAAAATCTCCTGTATCAGAAAATTATCGATCGCTGCGGACCAATATTATGTATTCATTTGCTAATAAAAAAATTAAAAGTTTGCTTATATCGAGTGCACAACCCGGAGAGGGCAAATCTACGAGCACAGCCAACCTGGCTATAGCATTCGCTCAGCTAGAGAAGCGCACATTACTTATTGATGCAGATTTGAGAAAACCTGTTCAGCATACTGTCTTTGATGTGAGTAGAGGTCCAGGATTGTCTGAATATCTAATAGGTGATATCCAAGAGTCCGGCCAAATTATCCGTTCAACAGAAATTGAGAACTTGCATATTATTACAGCTGGTGGTTCACCACCTAACCCCTCTGAATTGCTTGGCTCTGATCGGATGGGAAGGCTCATTGAAATGCTAGAGCAAGATTGGGACATGATTCTGCTTGATTCTCCCCCATTAGTTGCCGTAACAGATGCATCTATGATTTCTTCAGAAATTGATGCTATAGCGGTGGTGGTGAAGGCCGCCCATACGGAGCGGAGTGCTGTTGATCGTGCTTCCAAAATTTTATCAAATGTTGATGCTCCATTGATTGGAGCAATTCTAAATGGAGTTAATTCTGATACAATAAAGGGCAAGTACTCGTACTACCAAGAGTATAATTATTATCATTCAGATGAAAATTAATTTGCACACAATTTATCCTGTGTATGGACCATGGGGAGGACCGGATATGGCAATGTAAATTTTTGCTGATAAAATCAGCAAAGGTTAACCAATCCGAATGTTTAATCATGGAAAGATGAAACGTGATTTTGCATATATTAATGATATAGTGTCAAGTATTCTTGGAGCATATGAAGCCAGTTATCTTTGTGAGATATTTAATTTAGGGAATCAGTTATCGGAGGAACTACAGGGGGTAGCTAATTTGATTGAAAATATTTTGATAAAAAAGCAAAGACCGAATATTTGCCAATGCAGCCCGGTGATGTCCCCGTCAGTTTTGCAGATATATACTAGACTCAGGAAAAGTTGGACTTTAAGCCCCCTTCAAATATTGATTCTGGGATCAAGGAATCTATTAAATGGTATCTGGATTATAAATAAAATATAGTTCGAGTGCAAACGTTGGTGGTCTCAAGCAAACACTATATTTTCTCGGAATCGTATTTATGTAGGGCAATCGTGTGCAGGTTTTGGATAATGGAGACAAATTTATGCTAAATGATAAAACGATCATAATAACAGGTGGAACAGGTTCATTTGGAAAAAGATTTGTTGAATTCGTGTTAGAAAATTATGCACCCCGAAAAGTTATCATTTATAGTCGGGATGAATTGAAGCAATTCGAAATGCAACAGAAATGGCCCGACAATTCAGACTTACCAATTAGATATTTTATTGGTGATGTCCGTGACCGGCGCAGATTGACTCGAGCCATGGAAGGTGTGGATGTCGTGATACATGCTGCAGCACTTAAACAAGTACCCGCCGCTGAATATAACCCTGACGAATGTATCAAAACCAACATTGGGGGTGCCCAAAATGTAGTTGACGCGGCTCTGTCAACAAATGTCAAGGTCGTAATAGCACTATCAACAGACAAGGCCGCAGCTCCAATCAACCTCTACGGAGCTACAAAGCTTGTGTCTGATAAGCTTTTCATTGCCGCTAACAATATTAAGGGAAATAGGGATTTGCGGTTCTCAGTTGTCCGATATGGGAATGTGATGGGCTCAAGGGGGTCGGTGATTCCCTTCTTTAGTAATCTGGCTTCCCAAGGAAAACCGCTCCCAGTCACTCATAAAGAAATGACACGGTTTAATATTTCTTTGGAGGGTGCTATTGAGATGGTCATCTGGTCCATTGAAAATGCACTTGGCAGTGAAATATTTGTGCCCAAAATCCCATCATATAAAATTGAGACGTTAGCTCGTGCGATTGCTCCGAATGCTGAATTAGTAGACGTGGGAATTCGGCCGGGTGAAAAATTACATGAGGAAATGATTACTTCCAGTGATTCATTTAACACCATAGAGTTCGACAAGTATTTTGCAATATTGCCCTCCGATGCAAATATGGCAAAATATCTTAACCACTTTTCGGCAAATGAAGTAGAGCCAGGTTTTACATATAATTCAGGCGCAAATGATGATTGGGAAACGGAAGAGACTTTGCGTAAGAAGATCGTAGAGCATGTAAATTCGGAGTTTATTCCCTTCAAATGAAAATAATCTCTTATGGCAGACAGTCTATTTCTCAAGCGGATATAGATGAAGTAGTCAAGGTTCTCGAGTCAGACTATTTAACACAGGGTCCTGCAGTGCAAGAATTTGAAGCAATAATATGCGACTACTCTCGTGCTAAGTATTGTGTAGCTGTTTCTAACGGGACAGCGGCACTACACTTGGCTGTCGCAGCTCTTGAAATTCCCCGCAGAGCAGAAGGTATTACCACTCCGAACACATTTGTCGCATCAGCTAACTGTATGCTTTACAATCAAATTACACCACGTTTTGCTGATATTGATTCCAGGACATATAATATTGATCCTGCTCAAATATCTGCAACAATCACAAAGCAGACAAAATTGCTGATACCCGTTCATTTTGCAGGTCAGGCTGTAGACATGTTGAGCATAAACAAAATTGCCGAAGAAAATGATTTGTATGTGATTGAAGATGCTGCCCACGCTATTGGCAGCCAATATGCTGATGGCTCTTATGTTGGGAATTGCAAATATTCTGATTTGACCACATTCAGCTTTCACCCTGTAAAAACAATTACTACTGGTGAGGGGGGGGCTATTACAACCAATTCTAAAGAACTGTATGAGCGCTTACTCATGCTTCGCAGTCACGGGATTACCAAAGATGAGAACAAACTTTCGATGAATCCTGGACCCTGGTATTATGAAATGCAGGAATTGGGGTTTAATTATCGCTTAACAGATATGCAGGCAGCCTTAGGTGCATCACAAATGACCAGACTGAATGACTTCAAGGCACGACGCAGGGAAATTGTTTCTATTTATAATTCAAAATTTGCGAGTAGTGCTTGGTTGACGGTGCCCTTTGAGAGTGAAGGGCTCTCTAGCTGTTTTCATTTATATGTTCTTCTGATCGATTTTCAAGGCATCGGAAAGTCTCGAGCTCAAGTTATGACTGAACTGCTTTCCAGAGGAGTTGGAACACAGGTCCACTATATTCCAGTAACACAATTGCCTTATTACGCGAAAACTTATTCTGAAAGTCTATCTAATGCTGAGTCATATTATGAACACTGCCTAAGTATTCCACTATATCCCACTATGAATGATGAAGACGTAAATGTAGTCATTGAGGCAGTACTTGGTCTGGTACAGTGAAAGTTTGCATTGTCACAGAAGGCACAGCTAAAACAGGGTACGGTCATTTGACTAGATGCCTAGCTATATATCAAGGTTTCGAAGAGAAAAATATTGCCCCTACCTTCATTGCCAATTGCGATGAGGATGGCAAGCAAGTTCTTGAAAACATACAAATTGAAAATTTTGATTGGATTGGTGAAACAAGTCAACTCTTGAGGATGATTCACGGGTCAGATATCATAATCATTGATTCATATCTTGCTGAATTGGCTCTTTATGAAAAAATCTCCAAAGTCTCGAAGAAGTGTGTCTACCTAGATGATACACTGAGGTTACAGTACCCCCCAGGGGTGATTATTAACGGAGCTGTTGGGGCAGAAGATTTAGACTATCAAAAATATTATCATCATCAATTATTGTTGGGTCTTGAATATGCCTCCCTGAGAAAAGTCTTCTGGGATATTCCAGGGAGAAAGAGAACAGGTTCGATTGCAAATGTTTTAGTTGCAATTGGTGCAACAGATACTTTAGGGATTACCTTCAAACTTTTAGAAGAGTTATGTAAGATTTCCCCGAGTATGGTGTTTCACGTTATTCTTGGGTATGAGGATTATTATTGTGAAAAAAAGAAAAGCTATTATCCGGAGCCCAATATTTTATTCTATCATTTGCTAAATGCAGCAGAAATGTGCGAATTAATGCAAAAATGCCACATAGCAATCTCAGCCGCCGGACAAACCACCTATGAGTTAGCTAGAGTTGGTACAAAAATGATTCTAATAAAAGTTGCTGAAAATCAAAAGCACAATTTGTCTGGTTGGATGAATCTTGGATATATTGATAAGTATTTGATGAGTACGGAGACTCTTAAAATCACTAAAATCCTAAAGGATTTCATGAGTGAAAATCGACCTGCTCCGCCTAGAATATCTGGGAATGGAGTTAGGAATATTATCCAAGCGCTCACTGCTGGTTCAAGTTGAATATTGTAATAAATAGAAATAGTTATAAACTAAATGACGAGTCATAATTTTTGAAAGAATTTGCTGGAGTTGATATTATTAATCAACAATATATTATGATAATTTGTAGTGGTGGACGTCACAAAATAAATTTCCAAGAGTAAAATGAAAAGTATTTTGATAACAGGAGTTGATACAGGCATAGGTAGGGCGTTATTTGATTCATCATTTAATGATTCCCGCATCATTGGCATCGCAAGGGATAAACATGTGGTTGAGCTTCGAAATAACCAGCATATAATTGTTGCTGATTTGTCTAAGATTAATAAGATTGATCAAATAAATTTGGAGAATTATATAGATAATAAAGATGAAATAGTATTTGTCAATAATGCTAGCATTATTGACCCTATTATGGTTAATGGAAATATTAACACATCTTCGGTAGTTGATATTTTTAACATTAACTGTCTAGCTCCAGTATTATTAACCCAGAAGATACTAAAGATTTCTAAAGGAATAAAAACAACAATATTTAATATGTCCAGTGGTGCTGCTGTTAGACCCATACGCGGCTGGTCACTTTATTGTTCAACTAAAGCAGCCAATAGAATGTATTTTGAAACAGTATTAGCAGAATATCCTACACTCAATTTAATCCAGTATGACCCCGGAGTTGTGAACACAGGTATGCAGTCTAGAATTAGAGAAATTTCTCCAGACCATTTCCCGGATGGGAGATTGTTTCACGATTTTCATGCCAAGGGTCAACTCAGAAGTATTAAAGAAGTCGTTTCAGAAATAGAGAGTCTCCTGTTGTCATGAAAATCGGTATAATATCCGATATCCATGGGAATGAACATGCTCTAGGAAAAGTGCTAGATCATTGTACCTATATGGGGGTTGAAAGGCTATTTATATTGGGGGATTTTGTTGGATATTATTATGGCGCAAAGATCGTGTACGAACTTTTGAAAGGTTGGCAAGTTTCTGCAGTACGGGGTAATCATGAGGAGATACTGTCAGCATTGATGAATAAATCATTGTCTGACAGGGCTGTGATTCGCAAGTATGGTAACGGCCACTTAGTTGCACTAGCTGATCTTACAGAAGAAGCTTTAACTTACTTTATAGAGTTGCCACAATCGTTAGAAATCCAATTGAATGGTAAACGAATATTTCTTTGTCATTCTAATCCTTGGCACAGTCCAGAATATATTTATCCAGACACTGGTTTATCTATTCTCCAGAAATTTGGACAGTATAGTTATGACTATATCCTGTTCGGGCATTCGCACTATCCTTGTACATTTAGTATGAATGGAGTAACCTGTATCAATCCTGGATCTGTTGGTCAGGCGCGAGATAAGTTCTCACTAGCGTCATATTCAATATTGAACACCGAAAATGAAGTCATTACATTTTATAAGATTCCTTATGATAAATCAAAACTTCTTGCCCAAGTGAGACAGTTTGATTCTAAATCCAATTATCATCGAACTGTTTTAGAAAGGTGATAGGATGAGAATTTTAATTACCGCTATTGGTGGAGATATTGCACAGAGTATTGCGAAGATAATTAAGCTCGAAGCGCTGTCAACTTACCTCATCGGATCAGATAACACACTTTCACATCCAGGCCATTTTTTTGTGGATGAAGTTATAACCTTACCAAGAGGGGACGATCCGTCGTATCTGGAAGTACTGGGACAGAGAATAAAATCATTGGAGATAGACTACGTCATTCCTGTGAACGAAAAAGAAATATACGCTCTATCAAGTATAATGCAAACACCTGAATCCATAATCGATTACGATAAATTTATTTTACCAAAAAGTGAGGGGTTCCTCAACTTTTTTGATAAGCTTGAAACGATCACGTTTTTGAATTCATTAGATGTAAAGATTGAACTCCCTTGGACAATATCCTCTTCTGAAAAACCACTTGAATTTCCATGTATTTATAAACCTTTGAAGCAGTCGGGTTCAAAAGGTATTGAGGTAGTAACTAGAGAAAAGTATGAGGTTATGACTGTTTCGAGTGATGGAGTATTTCAGCAACTTTTAGGTCCTTCTGACCAAGAATATACCTGTGGTGTTTATAGATCAAGAAACAACAATTATGACACACAGATTGTAATACTAAAAAGACTTCTTAGAGGTGGGTTGACTGGTTACGCTGAAGTTGTTCAGGAATCACAAATCTATAGGTATTGTTTAGAAATTGCTGACTCAATTAAACTGCAAGGGTCAATCAATATTCAATTAATAAATAGCGCAAATGGTCCCAAACTATTCGAGATTAATCCAAGATTCTCATCTACAGTCATCTTTCGTAACCATATAGGCTTTAAAGACTTAGCCTGGTCGGTTCTTGAAAAAGCTGGAAATAAATACGAAATAGGTTATAGCATAGAGAAATCTGTGGGTCAAAAGTTCTATCGTGTATATACTGAGTTGTATGAGTAAAGGAATGTAGATGAATAAATCCTCAATCGCTGCATCTAAAAAAAAGCATAATTCCTTTAAGGATGGCAGAGGTAATGTGAATATCATTGCAGAACTTTCGGCAAATCATAGACAGGATAAGAAGCTAGCGTTACAGACAATACTCGCAGCAAGGGATGCCGGTGCTGATGCCGTAAAATTTCAAACATTTCGACCTGACACGATGACAATATCATGCCACAATGAGCTCTTCGAAAACTTACTCTGCGGTACCCTCTGGGAGGGAAGATCTCTTTATAATCTTTACGAGGAATCAACTTTACCATGGGACTGGCATGAAGAATTATTTAGATACGCAAGAAATGTTGGAGTTGATGTTTTTTCAAGCCCGTTTGACAGAACGGCAGTTGACTTTCTTGAGCCCCTAAACCCCTCACATTACAAAATTGCATCATTCGAAATATTTGATATTCCGTTAATTGAGTATGCTGCTAGAAAGGGAAGACCAATGATTATCTCCACAGGAATTGCAACTTTGGCTGATATTGAATTGGCTGTTCAGGCTTGCCATAATGCCGGCAACAAAAATATTACACTGCTGAAATGTACGTCATCCTATCCTGCCCCCCTGGAAGAAGCTAATTTGCTAACTATTCCAAACATGAAAGAAACATTTGGATTGGATGTTGGGTTGTCTGATCACACTTTGGGGGCAAGTGCAGCCGTTGCTGCTGTTGCCTTGGGCGCTACGGTGATTGAAAAGCATTTCATATTAGATCGCTCGATCGGTGGTCCTGATTCCTCCTTTTCAATGGAGCCTTCAGAATTCAAGGGCATGGTGACCTCAATCCGTGAAGTAGAAAAAGCGCTTGGCAAGGTTTCGTACGAATTGACAGAGAAAACAAGCAAGAGTAAAATATTTGCACGATCGCTATTCGTCGTAGAAGACTCCAAGGCAGGAGAGCTGGTGACAGAAAAAAATGTTCGGTCAATACGGCCCGGGTATGGATTGCACCCGAAATATTTTAATCAAATTCTTGGCAAGCACTTTTGCCTCGATGTCGAGGGTGGTACACCATTGGGTTGGGATCTGATATCAAAGTAAAAAAGTGTGTAATTATATCATAAAAATAAGGATTTCGTAGATGTCCAAAGTCGGAAAACTTTGCCTTGGGACAGTCCAATTTGGCCAAAATTATGGTATCAACAATAGGGTTGGTCTTCTGGGTGATGTTGAGATATTTAAAATATTTACTTATGCAGAACAAAAAGGAATCACCCAGCTAGATACTGCAGACGTATATGGTAATGCTTTGGATGTCATTGGAAGGTATCATCTATATTCTTCCCAAAAATTTTTAATTAATTCCAAATTTTCCAATTTGAGTATTTCCCTGGAATCAGTGCTTGAGAAGTCATTAATTCGCTTGCATGTTGATAAATTGGACCTATACCAATTTCATGATTACGACGAATTTGAGAAAAACCCAAATTTACACGACCAACTAATTGCTCTAAAAAAATCGCACTTGGTAGAAAATATTGGTGTTTCTGTGTATTCGTGTGATGAAATGCTCAAGCTAAGCGAATACGATTTTATCGATGTGATCCAATTCCCATTTAACCTTTTAGACAATCAACGCCAGCGCCAAAAGGCTATGCAATTATGTATTGAAAGAGGGAAAATACTTCATTCTAGATCTGTTTTTCTTCAAGGGCTCTTTTATAAAGATTTCGATGAGTACCCGGATAACTTGAGACAACTTCTACCGTACACAAAAAAACTGCGAGAGATATCTACGGAGTGTAACATTCAACTGTCACAGCTAGCATTAAACTACGCATTGCAGGAGGCAGATATTAATACGGTTATTATTGGTGTTGATTCCCTGGATCAATTGAAAGAAAACGTTGAAAATTGCAAAAAAACAATTCCTCCGACTGTGATTGATAAAATAAACACAATTGATGTGAAAGAAATTAATTTGCTATACCCTAAGAATTGGTGAAATATGAAAATATTAGGGATAACCCAAGCTCGTGTTGGCTCTAGTCGACTCCCAGGTAAAATATTTAAGCAAGTAGATTCTCAATCCCTGCTGGAAATTCATTTGAGAAGGATACGAATGTCTCGATTGTTAACGGATCTTAAAGTTGCTACTACTTTTGAGGATGGCGTTGAGCAAATTATCGAAATCGCCAACAAGGTTAATGTTGAGATATTCCAAGGATCAACAGATGATGTCCTCGGTCGCTTTTATGGTGCAGCAGAAGGGGTGAACCCTGATTATGTAGTACGCTTTACTTCAGATTGTCCACTTATCGATCCTGCCGTCATTGATGCCGTCATTGATCTAGCGATTTCTAAAGATGTTGATTATGTCTCGAACACCCTTCAACCAACATTTCCGGATGGCTTGGATGTGGAAGTCTTTCGTTTTTCTGCTCTTTGTGAAGCATTCCAGAAAGCTAAACTGAAATCCGAACGCGAGCATGTAACTCCTTATATTTGGAAAAATTCCACATTCACAGGTGGAAGTTATTTTACCTCGGATTGTTTTATGTTTCCTCAAGACTTTTCGCAATATAGAATTACTGTTGATACAGAGGATGATTTTAATGTTGTCGATGGTCTAATAACAGAGTTAGGCACTGAGTGCTCGTGGGTGGAGTATATTGAATTGTTAAAGAGGAATATCAAAATGTTGAATGCGAATAAACAATACACCAGGAATGAAGGGTATCAGAAATCAATCGATGAGGATAACATCTGACATGGGAAAAGGTCAAAAATTATACGAAAAGGCTAAGACGTTAATCCCAGGCGGTACGATGTTGCTTTCGAAAAGGCCAGAAATGTTTCTCCCAGATCAATGGCCGGCATATTTTAGTAAGGCAAAGGGCTGTAAAGTATGGGATCTTGATGGTAAAGAGTATACTGACGTCTCAATTATGGGCATTGGGACGAATATTCTTGGCTATGGAAATGATCAGGTTGATAATGCTGTTCAGCAGACTATCAGCGCAGGGAATATGTCAACATTAAATTGTCCGGAAGAGGTACAATTAGCTGAAAAATTAGTTGAACTTCATCCTTGGGCAGATATGGTCAGACTTGCCAGAACAGGTGGAGAGGCCAACGCGATTGCTATAAGGATTGCACGAGCTGCATCTGGGAAAGACAAAGTTGCTTTTTGTGGCTACCATGGATGGCATGATTGGTATTTATCAGCAAATTTAGGAGATAGTCATCATCTTGCAGGTCATCTTTTACCTGGATTAAACCCAGCCGGAGTCCCCAAACAGCTACTTGAGAGCGTAATACCCTTCACCTACAATAATTATGATGAACTATTGAGTGTTGTCAATACTCATGATATTGGTGTGATTAAGATGGAAGTGTCACGAAATATGGAACCTAGAAATGGGTTTCTCCAGAAGGTTCGAGCATTAGCTACTAAACGGAATATTGTTCTAATATTTGATGAATGCACATCTGGTTTTCGTCAAACATACGGAGGCCTTCATAAGTTACATGGTGTGAACCCTGATATGGCATTGTTCGGGAAAGCATTGGGGAATGGCTATGCGATCACTGCAGTTATTGGCAAAAGGGAAGTAATGGAAGCCGCTCAAAAAACTTTTATAAGTAGTACTTTTTGGACTGAGAGAATTGGACCAACAGCAGCGCTTGCGACGCTTGATGTGATGGGAAAAGAAAAATCATGGGAAACCATTACGGAAACTGGCAGATCAATAAAACAGCGTTGGCAGGAATTGGCTGACATCCATAGCTTGGAAATTTCTCAATGGGGCTTGCCTGCCTTAGCTGGTTTTAGCTTTGTGAGTGAGAATAATCTCGCTTATAAGACATACATTACGCAAGAGCTGCTAGCAAAAGGTTATTTGGCTGGGAATAGCATTTATGTAAGTACTGCCCATACGCAGGAAATATTGAATGACTATTTTTCAAATTTGGAATGCCTGTTTTTAACTATTCGGGAATTTGAAGATGGTCGAGATGTTTATGCCGAGCTAAAAGGACCTATATGCCATGATGGTTTCAAAAGGCTAAATTAATACGATATAATATAGACAACAGTAATTTGAAAATTAAAAATTTAAAATCAACTGGAATGGCAAATGATTGTTAGAAATACAGACGAAAATTATGAAAAGTTTTTACAGGAACTCGTATCCTCGCAAGAATGGCAATCACCTTTTCACACAAAGAGTGCTTTAAATTATTACAAAGAACGACCACTAAATGACGGTAAATTAATTACTGACAAATCCTATATATTAGTATGGGAAAATGAGCCAGTCGCAGCATTCTATGGCTCACTTGTAAAGGATAATAATCAAAAAGATTTAATTGCCTGTGAAGTACCGTGTATCTCAATTGCGAAAAGCAAAAAAATATCTGCCAATGCCATAAAAGAGTTTCTCCGAGAATTTGACCATATATGTGAGGAAGTGAATGGTGTCATCAAATATCGAGATTACTTAATCGAAAATAGCCTCTCAGATTTAACTAGACATCTGTTACAAAAAAGTGCTTTCGCAGTACCTAAATTTAATCGAATAATTAACTTAAAACAGGATGTCGTTGATATAAAGAAAGATATGAGGAAGAGCTATAAACATTGCGTTAATTCGGGAATTCGTGAGCTTAAGCCCCAAGTTTTAGATGCCTCGAATCTCACATGGGATGAAATGAATAATTTTCGAGAATTGCACATCAGGGAGGCAGGCAGAGTAACTCGATCAGAGAATAGTTGGAAACGGCAACTAGAGATGGTTTTTGCAGGAGAAGCATTTGTTGTTTTTGGACATATACAAGACGAACTAGTGACGGGTGGACTTTTTATCCATAGTTCAACCAATTGCTATTACGGAGTTTCTGCTTCCAAGAGAGATTTATTTAAAAAGCCCTTATTCCATGCTCTACTGTGGACTGCAATCCTTCACGCCAAAAAAAATGGCTGTCATTGGTTTGAGGTTGGCGAGCAATTGTTCCCCAATCATCCCCTCGATCCACAACCGAGCAAAAAAGAACTTGGAATAAGTGAATTCAAAGCTGGATTTGGAGGGA
>Ga0233437_1004656_pt1 | contig 15884 bp, 19 predicted proteins | sample SI_122_August201_FD_182714 | JGI IMG/M metagenome (GOLD analysis project Ga0233437, IMG submission 182714) | Seawater microbial communities from Saanich Inlet, British Columbia, Canada - SI_122_August2016_200_MG | ecosystem: Environmental > Aquatic > Marine > Inlet | place: Canada: British... | reverse complement strand
GAGTTCTAATGTGGAATAATCAATACTTACAGTTATTGCAGCTCGTATCTCCTGGATTTGAGAAGACGCCCAATCTATTGTGGCATCTGGGACTTAATAAAAAGAGTTATTGGGAGAAAATTGACCAAGTTCTATTAGGAGGAGTTTCCCTAAAAACGCTTCTTAAGGATAGACTTAAATGTGGGTTAACAAGTCAACCACCATTAGGAACAGCTTTAAATCTGTGGAGGTATGTAGCTAATCAAGAACGATGAATATCTCACCGATTAGATTTTCCTCGCTAAACTGAAGTCTCACTGACATAGTATCTCCAATCATAGATCGAACAGGGGCAATCATGGTGTTGATCTCCCCGTCAGCATTACTGTAGGAGCAGCAGTTAATCGTAGGAACAACGAAGTTGTTGAATCCAATAATGTAGCTAGTATCCAGCGCTAAATATTCTAATTGATCCGTGTATCCATAGTTAATGTAATACCCCAAGGTGTCATTTAAGTGCCAGTAATGAGATGATGTCCATTCCATTCTGACATTCTCAGCTGGCTCACCTTCGAAGCTTATGTGGCCACTGATACGATGTGTGGTTTGCCACGTGTCTCGCAATAGATCCAGATGAAAATATCCGTTTGAATCCAATGGAAGTCGAGGCTCCACATCTATATACAGCCCTGAATCATTAGCTATGGCGGAGCAAGCCCCTATTATGATTCCCACTATAACAATAAGTACATACTTCACTTTCCCTTTTAGCTCAGATCGTAACTGGTTCATGATGCACTTCCTCTTTTAAAAGATTATCGTTGAACATAAATATAATTTCTATAAAGACATATTATGACGTATTGATGAATATCTTCTAACTTGACAATTTGAATTGATCGTTGTCGGTGAAGTAAGGGAGGTAATAATCAACAGAGTAATGGCTTTTTACATAGCGCTATATTATTACTTTAACCCCTTTCCAAGACTTTATGATCATGCCAGATACTGGATGCTAACTTTTATAGATAGGTAAGCTGTTTATGAACCCTGAAATAATCATTTGTCCAAATTGTGAATTTGAAATTCCTCTCACTGAAGTACTGACCCACCAGATTGCTGAATCCCTGAAGAAGGAAATGGAAAGCAATCTCCGTGAACAGGAAAAGGCACTCACTGAAAAAAAAGAAGCCTTCAAACTCAAAGAAGAAGCCCTGCGCAAACAAACCGCCGATGTAGATCAACAAGTCGAAAACCTTCTGGCCGAAAAACTTAAAACCGTTCAGTCTGAAGCTAAAATCAAGGCCGGCAAAGAAACAGAGGCTGAACTAAAAGCCCTCAAAGAAGAGTTGGAAGAAAAAAGCAGGAAACTCACCGAATCCCAGGAGACCGAACTGGCCCTCCGTAAAAAAGACCGGGAACTTCAAGAACGGGAAAAAGCCTTAGGGCTGGAAGTTGAGAAAAAACTGGCTGATGGTATTGATGAAGCCCAGCAAAAGGCCATCAAATCTTTCCAGGAAGCTCAGCAACTCAAAGATGCCGCCTACGAGAAGAAGATTGCCGATATGTCCAAAGCTGTGGATGAAGCCAAGCGCAAGGCTGAGCAAGGCTCCATGCAAACCCAGGGCGAAGTTGCTGAACTCAATCTGGAAGAGGCACTGAAACAAGCATTCCGATTTGATGATATAGAGCCTGTGGGCAAAGGCATCACAGGGGCTGATGTTATTCAAAACGTCAAAGATAAAACCCTTAAACCTTGTGGAAAAATTATTTGGGAAGTCAAAAACACCAAAGTTTGGTCCCTGGGCTGGGTCCAAAAGCTAAAAGATGATCAGCTATCCACCGGAGCTGAAATTGCCATTATTGTCACCGAAGCCATGCCGGCAGATTTGAAGGATTTTGGGATGGTTGAGAATGTCTGGGTTACTACCAAATCATTAGCCATTCCGCTGGCTGGCGCCTTAAGGGATTCCCTGGCCAATCTGACTTATGCCCGCAACTCCGCGGAAGGTATGAGTGAAAAGATGAAATTTCTGCACCAGTACATTGTGGGTCCTGAGTTCCGTCAAAAGGTGGAAGGCATCATCGAAACCTTTAGCGGGATGAAAGCCCAACTGGATAAAGAAAAACGAGCCATGACCAAGCTCTGGAAAGAGCGGGAAAAACAAATCGATCGGGTGGTGGAAAACACATCCAGTATGTATGGTGATTTCCGTGGTGTTATTGGTGCTGATCTGAAAGAGATCTCGGCTCTGGAGCTCACCGACGGGTTGGATGGGGAGGATTCGGAATGAGTTCCAAACCAAGATATCTCACCAAGTCCCGCTTCAAGGCAGCCTTGGAGTGTCCTACCAAACTCTACTATTATGGCAAGCCAGAATACGCCAACCGCATGAATGATGATGAATTCATGCAGGCTCTGTGCGAGGGCGGTTATCAAGTGGGGGAGTTGGCCAAATACTATTTCCCTGGCGGTCATGACATCAAATCACTTAGCTATGAAGAATCCCTGGCTGAAACCAATGCCCTGCTTGAGCAGGAAAATGTCATCATCTATGAAGCTGCCATCCAGTTTGAGCACACCTTTATCCGGGTTGATGTTCTGAAGAAGGAAGGCAAGCGCATTGAACTTATCGAGGTCAAGGCCAAGTCATTCAAAGGCAAAGATGAATTCTTTACAGCCAAAGGGGAGTTCATTACTAGAAGTTGGTTCCCCTATTTAGCAGATGTAGCCTTTCAGACCTGGGTCATGCAGCGCGCTTTGCCGGGACACGATATCGTCCCCTTTCTCATGCTTACCGATAAGAACAAGAAATCCACAGTTGATGGACTGAACCAGCTCTTCAGGATCAGGAAGGATGCCCGCGGGCGCATGGAAATCTTCCCGGCGAAACCCGTAACCCCTGATTCCATGGGCGGACCAATTTTACTTCAAATCGATGTCTCTGAATTCGTGCAGAAGATCATGGAAGGTTCTGCTTTCCCAGATAATAAAAAATCAGTGGAAGAGTTTAAAAGCTTTGAGGCGCGGATTGCCGAATATGGGAAGTATTATTCAAAAGATGAACGCTATCCCATCACCACGGGGACCAAGTGTAAGGGCTGTGAATACAAAAACACAGCGAGACCGGATCTGAAGAGCGGCTTTAATGAATGCATGGCTGTCTCCCTGGGAACCCGATTTGATCCGGACGCTCCCACCGTCTTTGATATCTGGAACTTCCGGAAATCAAAGACCCTCATGGACCAGGGCGTATTCTCCCTTCAGGAGCTCAAAGATTTACCCAATTATGACTTCTATCTGAATGACAGACAACTGCTCCAGGTGGATCTGACCCTGGCTGATGAGAAGTTTGAGGTGTTTGCTCCAGAACTACGCAATGAAATGAACAGTTGGATCTTCCCACTCCACTTTATTGATTTTGAAACCAGCATGGTGGCGCTGCCCTTTACCAAAGGTAGAAAACCTTATGAACAAGTCGCTTTCCAGTTTTCGGCGCATACTCTCCACAAAGATGGGCGCATGGAGCATCATGAGTGGATCGACACCAACCAGGGTGTCTTTCCCAATTATGAATTTGTCCGTCAACTGAAAGCTGTCCTGGAAAAAGATGATGGTACCATTTTTAAATATTCTCCTCATGAAAATACGGTTCTGAATCAGATCAAAACCCAGATGCTGGATGATGATGAATCTAAGTATGGGGATCTAATTGAATGGATCGAAACGATCACTTCATGGGATGAAGGGGGCGTCAAAGGTTCGGGCTATCGGAATATGGTGGATCTGCTTCAGATGGTTCGTAAGTATTACTATCATCCGGATATGGGTGGATCCAATTCCATCAAAAAGGTTCTACCGGCTGTCATGACTGGGGATGCTGTTAAAAAGAAATATTCCAAGCCTTCGGATTTTGGAACCCATCTCAAGGGTCGCGTTCTTTGGGAACTGAATCCCGAAACAGGCAAGCCGGAGAACCCTTATCATCTGCTTCCCGGACAGTATGGGGATCTGGATCTAAATCAAGATGAATTGATCCTGGAGGATGCAAATATACAAGAAGGTGGGGCCGCCATGATGGCGTATGCCAAGATGCAGTTTACAGATATGACTGATGCAGAGCGAGAGGCATTGAGAAACGCGTTGCTGCAGTACTGTGAGCTCGATACGCTGGCCATGGTGATGATATATGAGCATTGGGAATCTAGTTTGGGGAGTGAGCAGTAGATGACTCACCAACTTCACGAGAATATTATCTACGAGGGTCGCGACCTGAGTATGACTACTTGCCCCAAAGTTCCACTGGATCATCCCAGGGTAACAGAGCTGACAGATAAAGAACTTTTTGCCGCCGGTCAGCCGCGGGTGGTCTCCTCCAGTTGTTGGAGGGGATATTTAGGCTCATGGGAAATTAGGGAAGGACGGCTCTATCTAATCAAGCTCGAGCGTGATTTAAAACTTGATGGGTTGGACCCTTTGTTTGCTGACTGGGTAAGTGAAGAATTAAATATTGTTGTGGAATATGCTTTTGAGGGGTTACGTGTTGGACCTGGACCAGGTAACACAATCCAGCGAGTGCAGATCAAAAATGGTCTGGTCGTCTGATTTAAATGGTGGTAATAAATGACCGCCCAAGTCCATGAGAAGATCCGATATCAAGGGAAACGGATGCGTCTAGCTTCCACACCACATTTCCCTTCGGATCACCCACGAATCAAAATCCTTACTGATGAAGAATTTAGGATGGGTATTTTTGATAAAACGATAGGCTCAACTGCTTGCTGGAGGCGGTATATCGGATCCTGGAGTATTCGTCGGGGCAAGCTGTATCTCACCAAGATTGAAGGATGCTTTCGCCTAGAAGGGAAGGATGCCCTCTTTGCAGATTGGTTCACAGGAGAATTGCGCATCCTCAATGGGCGATTATTGGAATATGTCCACATGGGCTTTGACTCGGTCTATGGGCAGGAAATTATTCTCACCTTGGAGCAGGGAGTGGTAAAAGAAACTGAGTTAATAAAACCGGCATCGTTAAGGATTGAGATCGATTAATCTTCATGTGTTGGACACGCTGGCTATGGTGATGATATTTGAGTATTGGTCTAAAGGAGGAATGTAATAATGGGATTTCAGATCCAGAGTTTGCAAACGCACAGAGTCAAATATTACAAGAAGATAGATAGATGGGCTTTGCAAAATGCTTTGAGGTTAAAAAACAAGATCCCTGATTGTTCTGTTTCGGCCGATTTACTAAAACAAATAAGCTCAATTTATATGGGTGCGAAAGTTGAAAGTATAATTGAGCCAAGCATCAATTTCTCTGCGGCATACCATACACCAATTACTGGTGACCTTGAGTTTCTAATAGCAAGAACTCTTTATCATTATTCACTAGAAAATGAACTCGGGTGGGAAGTTCATTTAAGAAGACAAAAGAAAATGAACAACATTATGCTTGTACCCGACGTAAGAATTGAAAAAGCCGGTAAAACAATTGGAGTTATAGAAATAAAAGCAAGAGTTGGCTGGATGCAGCCATTTTTCTCTGAAGTGCAACGGCAAAAAGGTATTGTAAGACGGGAGAGAAACCCCAGAGCAAAGGATCCACAGGATTTAATTAATGCTGCTAAAGGTCAGCTAGAAAAATATATAAAGGGATTTGGACTGGCTGAGTCAAAAAAAGAAACAGTGTTTATGCTTGTACCCTCTCTGGCAGCAGCCCATCGTAAGAAAAACACCAGTTCAAAGGGTATGGATGAAATCTATTTAGAGTACAAAAAAACTTTCTCAGGTCACTCTGGTCTTGATCCTCAAAACTTAGTGGTTCTGACGAAGGATTTGAACTATGATGCTGGAATGATTCACAGAAACACAGAAAAACCTATCTTAGCAGATCCCAAAATGGTGACAGATGAGTTTAGAGAGATGGTGGAAGTAATATCAAGGAATAGTTGAAAAACCTTCGTTTGATGAAATACTATTCAAGTCCAAAAGGATTTTAAATATGAAGATGAAACCTGTTCAAAACGAAATATTTAACCTAATACACTATATTCTCAACTCCGAATATTATAGAGATAATTATTCAAAACACGGTTTGATAGATATTTTAAAATCAGCAATCAGACATTTTCCAGATGTCAATTCTGAGAACAAAAAAACATATCTAAAGGTGGAATTATATAAACGGCATCACAGAATTTCAGAGAGAGCAGCAAAAATAATTGACAAACACGATGGTGGAGGTGACGTGCATAAATTATTGCATTACGAACATATTATCCCAGTATCATCAACCATCTTGGCTCTTTTAAGTTTAGGGAAAAATCCAAGTCAAGAAGCTGTACATCAAGTGTTAAGCGAAACTGAAGTTATCATTCTTTCAAAAGAGGAATCAAAGATTCTTGATGGAAATGTTAATACGATGTACCAGCTTGAAGATTCAAAGGAGTATGGTAAAGGGATGAAATCACATGGAACAAAGGCAGAAAGGCTTAACTCAATCAATATCAAATTTGATAAAAGGTATCCTGAAATTGAACTATAGTAAAGAAATGCTCGATCTCTCCTTTAGTAGTTATTGACTGTAATTAGTTATTTGACCATGTGTTATGAAATTGATTCTAAATAAATCATTACACTTAGACATGATACCACTTGAAAGTGCGGAATACGAAAGTATTGCAGAATTTGCCCTGACTTTCGAAGGTTATGATATACCAAATTGTGCTGACCTGGCGAATTCGCGCAGTGGCGAGACACTATCTGAGCTACGGGCTGTTCTCTTTTTTGAGCAGCGCAGGTATAGACACTTTGGCCATAATCCGACAGGTGAGGATCTCGAGTATATCAGATCAATAATTTTAAAAATCAGAGAACTAGTAGAATCTGGAGAACTTAAATAATGGCTGCCAATCATCTTGAAGAACTCGTCGCAGAATGGTATGAATACCAGGGATATTTTGTACGTCGTAATGTCTTAGTTGGCAAACGTGACAAAGGCGGTTACGCTGGCGAATTGGATGTTATTGCATTCAGTCTGCCCCGGAATCACTTAGTTCATATTGAACCCTCTATGGATGCACATAGCTGGGATCGGCGTGAGCAACGATATAAGCTAAAATTTGACCTTGGACGTGATTACATACCGCAACTATTCGAAGGCTTCAAACTTCCGGAGAATATAGAGCAGATTGCACTTTTAGGTTTTGGGAGTAAGGCCAATCACAAAACACTAGCAGGCGGTAAAATCATGCTAGTCAAGGAACTTCTTGCAGAGATATTTAAGGCATTGAAGGCTAAGAATATTGCCAGCAATGCCGTCCCAGAGAACATGCCACTTCTTCGGACCTTACAATTTGTTTCAGACAATTGGAAGGCGGTTCATGATGTAATGAGTAATATCGATCAATAAGGAGGTTATAAATGGGCGAAAATGAAACATTTGAATATTATCGAAAAACCTTCATGCGTGACAACTATCGCTGTGTTTATTGTAACAGGGAGATGCTAGGTGATATAGATGATTGGCTGTCTCTAGAGGTAGATCATATTATTCCACAAGCCATAAAAAAAGACGATGACACGGATAACTTGGTAACAAGCTGTAATGTGTGCAATAAAATGAAATCTAGCTATTACGACCCCGAGATCGAGAAGAGATCAACACGCAAAGAGAAAATTGCCTTTGTAAAAAAATATATCAAGGGAAAGAGGGAAGTAGAGCAAAAGCGTTGGCGGAAAGCTGTTATGCAGTACAATTATTATCTTGAGAACAAAAAAGAACCTGTTGATGATAGGGAATTAAAGGTCATCAGAATTGAAAAATGAAATAATAATTAATGGAAAGTCTCATCGATATTCATGGTTGAATACAGTGTTTATTCAAGTTGCTGACTATGATCTCGTGGCAAAGATAGGTGAAAAAGTCCAGGAGCTGAACTGTGATCTGGAAATTGGCAGGAAGGATTTCCCAGATTTGATGGCAGTACCATTTTTCATCGGAATTGTGGATAGGAGACTGGTTGGAAGCAAAATGTGGGAAGAGACGTTAGGCTTTAGAAAAGAATATGGTGGCCACAAGCCATTGATCGTTGTCGACATAGAAAATGGTGTGGATACTATAAAAACCAAGAACGTGGTTTACACTGATTCGCATGATCAGATTCTTAATATCATCACGAATAAGAAGACGTGGTTAAACAGAATCGAATTCATCTACTATAATCGCGTGTATAAGTGGTTTCGGTGGCAACGTCTTTACTTAAGTGATGCTTGGGACAGATTGCTGGGCAGAGATCAATGATTTACTCGACATAACATTACTTAACGCGGTGCTTTAGTTCAATATTGCTGTGTGGTTTATCCATTGAGGCATATATTCTTCCAAAGAGAAAAATCTTTTAAAAGATCACTATTCAGAGTAGGGGTGAAAATGGATAAGTATGATTTTTCAGATTCCGTAGATCCTTATAACCGACCGGGTGGTAGGTTTTATCGTCTATTTCTATATCTCGCAAAAGCAATACTCATAGTTCCAGCTGCATCATTAACGTATCTAGCATATTTGATTAGTAGCAAGTATGCTCATCTTGTTGGCAAATTTGTTTCAATTAGAGATCTCTCTGATGAGGAAGTTGAGGTGCTAAGATATCGCGCAGGTTATCTAATTATTGGTCGTGACTATGAGGAATATGCGATTATGCTTATTGTGGGAGTTCTCATCTGGATATTCTCATTCACAGCTGCGTATAAAATCTTAGACTCGTCACCAAGTATTCCGAATATTTTGATATTCACAGTACCAATTGTATTGATTTTTCTAGGTAGGCTGACTTTATTTTTCTGTGAAATAATAAAAGGTGATTATTGGAGTTAGTAGCTACCTAAAACATTCCAGTCACATAAAATCGTATGGATTTCCACTGGTTTAGTAGACACTAATGAGTTTGATTCCATTCCAGTACTCGACATAACATCTGGTTAACATCAGATTAACTACTTCTTTTCTCAATGAATTGCATCTCTTATAAGCTCCTTTTATACATCCCTTGTGTGATTCCATTTTAGTAATGTTAATCACTGAACTAGGATTTAGTATATTTAACCAAAAAAGTCCTTCGCAGAATTGGTTATGATATTTTATCTTTTGAAAGATGACAGGAATTATACATTCAGACTACATAATGCTCATGTCTCAATAGTGGCTCAAAATAAATAAGGATCAAAACCAATGATGCAGCTGGGACTTATTGCTGTTCTCATAATTGTAATTGTTTTACTCGAGGAGAGGGCCAAGGGGAGAAGAAGATGGATTGAGACTGTTGCCAGCTCAATAAGAAAGCCAATTCTCCCCACTGGATCGATTGCCGAAGCGAGTGCAATGGGATTAGGTGTATCAAGCCTTACCTTTTTAGATATATATAATGCTGCGGAGAACCATGAATCAGTTCTAAAGACACTGGAGTATCGGTTTAATAACGAAATGGGAGATGCAAACTTTTTCGATTGGTACACTAAAATTGAGACTCTTAATCAAGGAACGGATAGAGCTCTCCAAGGTTATGTGAGTAATTATGTCGGCCAGGCAGGTGAAAATGCGACGATTGAACATTTTGCAAACCAGGGATTAACAGCCAATTTATTGGAAAAACGAAACTACAAGGAATTTGATATAAGTGTGCTGCAAGGTGATGGCACAGAAATATTGTATTCTGTAAAAAATTACGGTGATTATTCTAACCTAGAAAAACAGTTTGAGAAAAATCCTGATGTAAAAAACTGGGTAATTAATAAAGAGATGTATAAGGAAATGCAGGACAATGGAGACTTGGAAAACTATCAGAATATGGGATATGAAATTCAAGAGGGCGATTACTTACATGCAACTCACGTTAAATCAGCAGCCGAAGCTTTTGAAGCAATTGAAGAAGCAGGAGATCTAACAGATCATATACCTCTTATCGGAATAATTATTTTCTCAAAAAAACTATATGATAATTTGAGAAAATTTCATAAAAGGAAACAAAATTTTCATGAATTTAAGCTCGATGTAGCTACTGATTTCGTAAAAATGATAACGATTGGTTTATTTACTGCGACAGGAGCAACAATCGGTATTATTCTTGGGTCTATTATTATGCCAGGTGGAGGAAATATCATTTGGGGGTTTACTGGGATAGTATCTGGATCCCTTGTAGGTTCAAAATTTTTCTCAGAGGTGAAAGAGAGACTTAAATGGGGAGATATCCGAGATTCCCTTGCCTATTTTGGGAAAAAATACGGGGGGAATGAGAAACACTTTTTTAGAGATAAATTACAAACCACATTCTTCAATAAAAAACAACTTGAAAATGAAGCAAACACCCAAGAGAGAATTCTGATTAATAAGGGAGGATCTATAACACCATATGGACTTCAAGCTCTTGATTTTAATATGGTTCTTGCAGAAATGAGTCACATGCATTTTACAATGATGATGAAACATATAGAAGATTTACCGAACAAAATATTGAAGGAATTACATTCTCTTTGCAGAGAGATCGGAGAAAAAGTATCACCTCAAGATGAAGGAAGAGCCTCAAAATTTAGCTGTTACTTAATGGGATATTTGATAATTGAGAACAGGCAAATTCTAATGCCATTGTGCGGCGTCAGCCCAATTCGGTTCATTTGATCTAAATAAATAAGAGATACTTTGGGCGGCTAACAAACCGTAAAAGGAGCCAATAATGAGCCCAAAGTCAGAAGTAGAGAGACGAGTAAAAGCGATCAAAAGAAACACCCGTTCGAGTTACATATGATGAAACAGGCGGTATCCCAATATGTATCCCCATTTCTAGACGACATGACCTCATATGACCCATTTCTATGATTTCATAAGTGCTGTGGCTAAAATGACGAAGCCCTTTCAGGGACTACTCTACAAGGGTTTCAGGCTATATACGTGTACGCGTTAATTATCTCTAATTCCAAATAACCTGGTAGACTTCAAACGTGAATTGTTCAATTCCCAAACCATCGCATAATTGTTGAGAATCTGTGAAATCAATGTATTGGCCTGCTGGAATGTCCCCATAAGAATAAAGCGTAGACGAGTTTGGTAAAAACTCATTCGTCCATCCTTGGGTAGCCATACCTGTCAAACATTTATAACTGATTTTTAATCTATATTGGACATTATAGGCCTTGGTTTCCCCAGTATTGCTTAAACGATAGCTTATGCTCGCAGATTCACTGCCTTGAGAATATGAGACTCCTGTTTCTTGACCAACTACATTTGCGGCTGTGGGCTGAGACCCTTCACCATCATTATTACTATTGTCTCCATTATCAGTTACATCATCCGTCCTTGTTGGTGAGCTGCAACCCATTAGCAACACAAAAAGTAGTAACATTATTGGTAGTGGTGATATTGCTGATTTCATATTTGATAATTCCCCCAACCTCGATTTTCTATTAACACATGTGCGAACCCAGTACAATAATCTACTTAATGAGCGTCGGTATCCCCAATTTTGTAATGAAGCCTAGAATTTCCATGCCAGGATGAATGTGGGTTATGCGTTATGCTATTTTATTTATTCACGTTCTCCATATTAACACCCGTAACACTTTGATCAGTACCATATTGGGCATGATAAAAACCAAAGGGAATCGTCGTTAGAACCGCTGTATTCACTTTTTTGGCTAGTGGAGTGTAGTCTTGGGCTGCAGTTTTTACTGCTGTCTCTGCCAATTGTAATACAAGACCTGCTAAGCCCGGGACATCATTGTCACCTGTAGTATCAACAGTGAGCTGGCCATTGTAATTCCAAAGTAACTCCCCAGTGTTGGTTGAAACTAAATCAAATGCTATATGCACTTTGACATTACCGCCAACAACATAATAGGATGTATTCCATTCAATAATTCTTGTGAATAAAACTGCATCTGCTGCAAAATATTCTTTGAATTTTGAGGCATCTAAATCAACAATCAATTCCGTATCATAGATGCCTTCTTGTTTAAGCACCTCATTGACAATTTCAATCGGGAATACATAATATCCTGCATAAGAAAGTGGTTCAGCAATAGTGGTGCTGTAATATTCCTTTGCGTCTGGCGATGTCGATTCATTTATTGGAGGAAGCACCAAAATCGACAAGGGTTTTTCTTTATACATTTTTGGGAATGCTTCGCCTTTTGTGATAGTTGTCGCACACCCAATAAACATTGTCAATGATAGAATTATGATAATATTTTTAACCGTCATTTTCATCTCCCGCGCTCAGGTTTTGAAGTAAATCGTCAATGAATTTTGTAGACTCTGGATAAGTTGATTTTTCCTCATTAAGATATACTATCGCTTGGTCGTATTGATTCTGGAGTAAATATATGTAACCAAGTTCTGCATTTATACCTGGTGGTATTCGCAGACCTTTTTCGTTAGACTTATTAACAATATCTATTAGTTCTATTTTATGTTTGTCTAACGTTTCAGGTGTTGCGTCTTTTTTCATCTTATACAAGCTGTTGGAGTAGTCACCCCAGTAATACATTGTCTGTGGTGTACACCCCACAATTAAGAGAATAAACAGTAAAACAATTGTTGTGTTTTTCATGGTATTAGAATCTCCATTGTTCCTTGGTCCTCTAGAAATATTATACGATCAACAACTAAATTGCTGTTCCTAAAGATCTTTATTGTGTGTTTCCCAGGATTTAATTGATAAAGCGGATCTTTTTCTGTGGATAAACTAAAAGCATCATTTTCATCAATAATTACTGAAACACCTTCAATATTGCCTGAGAATTGCAAATAGCTTTTTTCAGCAATTTGGACTGTACCAGAATTATATGCACAGCCAACAAGCAGTAAAAACATTATGGAAACGATTGTCGTTTTCATTATGAGTGCTCCCCCTTATTAATTGTTAGATATTTCTTCGACATAATAATTTTTATAATCAGATATATCTATTTCATTACCCACACTTTTAGCAAAACAAATTTCGTCATTTATGTTCGTTCCAGAAGTTTGACTGACGACGACTTTACCGATCAATTTTCCAGGCAATTCGATTTTCATACCGGTTTGTGGGTTTGTTACTGTTTCTCCTTTTTTGAAAATATTGAAAGAATCTCCAACATTAATGCCTTGAGTTTTACCGCCGGCTATTATAATTACTTCATCTTCAATACTTAGTATGTAAGATCTCCAAGGCTTTTCGGTTAAATTTTCTATAATGCTATTGACCAAACTTGATATTGCCACAGAAATCACTTTATCATTTAGTGATGAATCATATCCAGCTTGCGAACCAGCACCTAATACTGTTCCGGCTTCGGAAAAGGCTTCACCTGATCCTTCTTCAGAGTATATGACCTGCCCAGTTGCAACATCAACTAAGCGGATATTTACCTTTGCAAAAGCAGTTTGTTTTTTAGTTCGGGAAAAGACACCAACCTCACCTGTAGTTTTTCTTCCAAATTCAGATATTGAGCCAAGAATTAAATAGTCAGCCGCAATATTTAAATTACCTAAATTGTTCATTTCTAATTCGCTATTAATTAGATCCATATCTTCCCGTTCAAGCATTATGAATTTTTCTGATGCAGCCAACCGAGCTGACAGAATATCCATTGCTTGTCTTCCAATACCCTGTTCGCTTGATTTGTCAAAAAATCCTTTGCCATAATTGGTTTCATTTGTGAACCTGCCAATAGCGACTGTTCTTTTAATGAAATGCTTTGGTTGGCTTTCAATTGTTTTACTTACAACTGGTTTATTAGGTTCAACAGGAATAATCGTTGGTTGGGTAACTGTAGCACAACCAGAAATAATTAGATATGATAAACCAATTGAAAAAAATATTATTATTCTTTTCATCTCTATTCTCCTTTTGGTTTTAAAAACACTATCAATCTTCAAGAGGCTTTACGCCCCAGTTTTTGTTGCCCCCGAGGAGCAATAGAAAAGCACTTAATTGTGCATATTTATCTCATCTGTCCGTTTCCGCTCTATTTCCTCAATATCTCATTATTACAAACATTTTTAGAGCAGATCACTCTTGCAGTTCAACCGTGAATTAAAAAAAGGCGGTAATTGAAATATCGATCCCACTTCTTTTGGGGAAATTCTCTCCTCCCAGGGGAAGCATATATCCCCCAGCTATGTGAGCCGTGTATTCAGGAGTCTGAAGTTTGTATCCCAACATAGGTGTGAGCCTTGCAAATTTTGATTCTGAATCATCAATATTCTCACCATCTACTTCGGATTCACCCGAAACATACATATCAAAATGCAACCCGAGAGAGAGTTGTGGAGATGCTGACATAGAAGCTCTGCCACCAATCATGAGGACGTTTCCTGATTTTTCATCCCATGAATACCCATCTGAAGAGAAAGACGCTTCTTGATTTATTGTATAATTTCCATAGCCTGAAACTAGAATTTTTGATGCCACGAGAATATCAATATTCAACCCACCATCTATTGCTGTATGACCTGACCCAGTGGATGAAAAATTGTTTTCACCAACGTCTTCTGGAGAAGAACCTGTAGCTAATTGATACCCAAGAGCTCCCTGTAGAGTCATCTTCTCATTTTTTAACAGTTGGTACCAAGCAGAAATGGTTATATCACCAAGTCCCGTCTCGCCAGATTCATTCTCAAAGAAGGACTCATAACCAGATGCAGGATTGTATTCAATCTTCTGGTCGAGTATAAACGGAACAGCTATTCCAAAAGACAATGCATTAGTGAATGCGTATTCTCCTCGGAGATACATCCCTGAGAACGAAACTTCTGGATCAGCGTATCCATCAAAAACGTCATTATATGTCATCTCTTTACCATCACCATCATACAATGAATTTGCATTGACATTAACATAGGATGCAGAGATGTCAAATTTCCCTACCTCAGGTGTATAAGTAAAACCAAGTAATGGTCCCCTTATGAGCTCATCGAGTGATTGTGAGTTACAAAATGTGACAAATACTAAGATCAATGCCACACTTTGTAGTAAACTGGTTGGACGTGTTCTTTTCATGATATCCCCCTTTAGTTTTATCTAATCTCTGGAATAGAGATAGGAAAATAGCTTCATTAAGTATAAATCCAAGAGTATATACGTAAACTATTAATTATTAATGATGTATGATGCTTTTTGTCTCCTATAATTCAAAGCCTTTTGCTCAACTTCCAACTATCGTGCACAGAGTTGCTCAAGACGTTGAATACACCCCTTCAAATACGATATTTTAGAGTGAGCGTTTTGGTTACTTAATACAAGGCCACCCCTCTCACGAGGTGGCCTTTTCTTTTTTCCAAACAGCTCATCTAAAACACCAACCGTCTCTTCCAAGTCACGATCCAAGATGTCGATTTAGTGTGATTCCGTCACCGCTACGGAAGAATGTCTAAGAAGCTTGCTCACACGAAAGATGTCAACCTTCTGAGCTATGAGCAAAGAGCCAAAAGTCTTTCTTGGGTCGTGCAACGTCACATCCCCTATCTTTGCCTTACTAACTTAAAATCGGTATCCCGCTAGAGTGATTATCTATGAATAGATATGACCACAGATGACTACTCTGGCCTTTAGAAAGCCTCAATGTCCTAAAACAACAAAACCCTTGCAGGGCTTACTCTACAAGGATTTCATGTGTGTACTCCGCCCAGGACTAGAACCAGGAACGCGGCTTAACCACACGGTTTCAGCCTTGCTCTGTAGGTTGTTTGGGAACATCGTTTTTCGAGAAGTTGGTTAATGCGTTAATGATAAAGTTGGAACAACAGCACCATGAGGTGTTTGCTTAATATGTTGGATGCCCGGAAAGTGTCTCTTATTTTTTAAGTGATCTTGTCCGAATTACTTTGACGACTTACATTGTGCCAATTACATGATTAGGAAGCCAAGGA
>Ga0233437_1004654_pt1 | contig 15886 bp, 16 predicted proteins | sample SI_122_August201_FD_182714 | JGI IMG/M metagenome (GOLD analysis project Ga0233437, IMG submission 182714) | Seawater microbial communities from Saanich Inlet, British Columbia, Canada - SI_122_August2016_200_MG | ecosystem: Environmental > Aquatic > Marine > Inlet | place: Canada: British... | reverse complement strand
ATCAGATGTCTTAATCATCAATGCATTTCTCTCATTATGAATAGAAGCTTTATCAAAGGATGCATTCATAAACTTTCCATGATGATATTCAACCTTTTGCACCGTCCCGTCAAAGGGAATTCTATTCACATGAACATTGAACACATTCATGAAAATGCTGACCTTGATGCAGGGGCCGGATAAATATTCACATTTCTCTTGTGCTTCAACAATAATAACCTTTCCATCAGCAGGAGAAATAAGGCTTTTTTCATTTTTTGGGGTAACTCTTTCCGGATCTCGGAAAAACCAGCAGACAAATAAAAAGACTGCAAAAGAAATCCAGGCAAATAAAACCCATCCAAAATAAAAAAGCATCCCCGTAATGAGAATGGCTATAACTATAAATTTCAGACCGGGTTGTGCAACAGGTAATACTGCCCGCGCCGGCCATTTTGTACTATCCATAATTTAATATTCCGCAAATGGTATCTTGCTATAAGCCTGTTAATATAGCAAAATGTCTATCATAAAGTCAATATCCATATTTGTGGGGTCATTTGTGGGGTCAGGCTTGCATCCTTATTTGTGGGGTCAGGCTTGCATAGTTGCGTTATGGTTTTTAATAACGCAACTATGCAAGCCTGACCCCAGCTACCCCAGCTATTTTGACCCCAGCTATTTGGGCATCCGACTTTCTAATATAAGTGGGGATAAGAATATTATTGGGATTATCTAAAAAATTATCTTTTGTAGAAAGGGACAAAATCAGGGCAGCGGCATTCACATAATCTAAAAAACTGTGGGCAATGACGGGTTTATCTGCTGTTTGTTCAATGATGTCTTTATAGACTTTTGACCCTGACCCGGCAAATAGCGTGGGTCCTTTTGTCATCTTTATGGCATCGGCAGGACTGACAACTTTTTCCCGGCTTTTGGAAACAAAGCCGCCATTATCAAATTGATATACTGCACAATAGACTTGGTTCCTTCTTGCATCCATCATGATGCAAACGGGAATTTGTGAATGAACAAACCTAAAAGCAATACCGTCCAGGCTTGAAACACCAAGGCCGGGTTTTTCCATGGCATAGGCCAGGCCTTTGATAACGCTTATGCCAATGCGAAGTCCGGTAAAGCTGCCCGGTCCTCTGGCCGCAACAAAGGCATCAATGTCAGATAGTTCCATGCCGGCTCTTTTTTCAAGCATATGTTCAATCATTGTTAAAAGCCGCGTGGAATGGGTCTCCTTGACTTCCCAGTACTCTTCACAAACAACAGATGCCCCATCAACAATTGCCAGGCTGCATCCTTGTTCTGCTGTGCTCAGACAAAGAAGTTGCACTTTATTTAAGCCTTTTCCTGCTTGGTTTTTCTTTTGGAGGTTTTTGCTTTTTCGATTTTTTCTTTGCCGATTTTTCCTTTATCGGCAATATTTTTTCTTCAAGTGCAATTTCAAGGGCTTGTCTGATATCCTTAACACAGGTGAATTTTATTTTTTTCTTGATCACCTTTGGCATATCATACAAATCAAATCTGTTTTTTTCCGGAATAATTATATGGTCAATCCCGGCCCTTAAAGCACCCAGGGCTTTTTCTTTAAGCCCTCCAATGGGCAAAACCCTTCCTCTCAGGGAAATTTCACCGGTCATGCCGACTTTATTATTCACCTTGCGCCCTGTAAATGCGGAAATCAATGCTGTTGCCATGGCAATTCCGGCTGAAGGGCCGTCTTTTGGGATTGCACCTGCAGGCACATGAATATGAATATCGTTATTATCAATATCTTCTTTTTTTATATCATATTTATCAGCATTGGATTTTGTATATGTGAGAGCGGCTCTGGCAGACTCCTGCATGACCTCACCGATTTGTCCGGTAACCAGCAATTCTCCTTTTCCCTGATAAAGGGACACTTCAATATAAAGCTGTTCTCCACCAACTTCAGTCCATGCAAGCCCTGTTGCCAGACCTACCTGGCTTTCTTCCTGGTCAAGCTCGGAAAGATATTGCGGTGGTCCCAGATATTTTGTGAGACTTTGCTTGGTTATTGAAAACTTACCATTTTTACCCTCGGCAATCTTTCTTGCAATTTTTCTGCAAATGGCATCCAGTTTCCTTTCAAGCCCTCTTAAGCCCGCCTCCAGTGTATACTCTGCAATAATTTGCTGCATTGCACCCGCGCTTAAAGTAATTGATCTTCGGATCAGCCCGTTATCTTTTAATTTTCTTGGTAACAAATGCCTTTCTGCAATTACCTTTTTTTCCTGCCTTGTATAGCCGGTTATTCTAATCACTTCCATCCTGTCCAGCAGGGCTGAGGGAATCGTATCCGATATATTGGCAGTTAAAATAAAAAGCACATTGGAAAGATCAAAGGGCATATTCAGATAATGATCTGAAAATTCAAAGTTCTGTTCAGGATCAAGGGCCTCTAAAAGTGCTGAAGAAGGATCTCCTCTGAAATCATTTCCCAGCTTGTCAATTTCATCCAGCATAAATACTGGATTATTTGTCTTACATTGTCTTAACCCCTGCAAAATTCTTCCCGGCATGGAACCGATATAGGTTCTTCTATGACCCCTGATTTCAGCTTCATCTCTTATACCGCCCAAAGATACCCGATGAAACTTACGCTTCATGGCTTTGGCTATGGCCTGACCCAGAGATGTTTTTCCCACACCCGGAGGACCCACAAAACAGATTATCTGTCCTCTTTTTTTAGGATTTAATTTTCTGACACTTAAATACTCTAGGATTCTTTCCTTGACTTTATCCAGACCAAAATGGTTTTTATCCAAAACTTCTTCTGCCTTTGGGATATCAAGAAAATCTTTTGTGGACTTGCTCCACGGCAACTCCACAATACAGTCAAGATAGGTTCGAACAACAGAGGCTTCAGAGGAATCAGAATGCATCTGTTCAAGACGTTTCAACTGTTTTGTTGCCTCTTTTTCACAATCTTTGGGCATTTTGCATTTTTTAATCTTTGCCTTGAATTCTTTTATTTCAGCAAGTTTTTCATCACTTTCCCCAAGCTCCCTGTGAATGGCCTTCACCTGTTCTCTAAGATAATAATCCCTTTGATTCCTGGATATTTCATCCTTTACATCTATTTGAATTTTGGCTTGAACAGTTGAAAGATCCAGCTCTCTTGCCAAAAGATCATTCACTTTTTTTAAACGTTGTGTTCCATCTGTAATTTCAAGTAAAGCCTGGGCATCTTCGACCTTTAAATTTATATTGGAAGCAACAAGATCAGCTAATTTAGCAGGAGATTCAATATGGGACAGCAAATCTCCTACATCTCCTGAAAGCTCTCCTTTAAGAGCCAGTAGTTTTTCACTGGCCTCTTTAACATTCCTCATTAAAGCTTCATCTTCGATATTGAGTTCTGCAGGATCTATATCCTTTAAAATTTTAATCTGAACTTTAAAAAAAGGTTTGTTTTTAACATACTTTAAAATTTTTGCCTTGGCCAGGCCCTGAACCAGAGCCTTAATCCTGCCATCGGGCAGCTTGATCATTTTTTGGATTCTGCCGATTGTACCTATAGTATAAAGATCTTCCGATGTTGGTTTCTCTATTTCAGAATCTTTCTGGGCTGTCAAAAAAATGTAACGTTCATAATCAGTACTTTCTTCAACTGCCAGAATGGATTTTTTACGTCCGACAAATAATGGCAGCAGCATATCGGTAAACACAACGATATCTCTGACCGGCATCATGGGAAGGGTTGTCGGAATATTTTCTAAATTGCTTTCTTTTTCTATGATTTCAATCAGATCATCAATATCTGCTTCTGCCATCTTTACTCCTTTATCACTCTGGGTCATCCGTGGGGTCAGGCCGGCATAGTTGCGTCGCTCTGTGGGGTCAGGCTTGCATAGTTGCGTTATTTTTTAAATAACGCAACTATGCAAGCCTGACCCCAATTGTTATTGCAGGCCTGACCCCACTTAAATGCAACTTTGCAGGCCTGACCCCATTTACTTGACATTCATTTTAAGTTCTTTCATATTCGACCCTTTACAATAAAACATATTTTTTGTTTTACAACGTCCTTGGAAAAATATTTCTAAGGTACTATATAAAGAAGAAACACCAATTAAAGGGGAAAATTATAATGATGATATTTGACCATTCTTCCATGATTTCAGTATCAATGTTTTCCGTATTTATTTTTACTTTTGGCGCCTGTATTGGAAGCTTTTTAAATGTTTGTATTTACAGGATACCGGAAAGTAATTCCATTGTCACTCCAGGTTCTTTTTGTCCTAATTGTCAAAAAAGCATACCATTTTATTGCAATATCCCCATACTAAGCTATCTGTTTTTAAAAGGCCGGTGTAAGTTCTGCCTTCAACGGATATCCATAAGATACCCTTTGATAGAAATCCTTACCGGTATTTTTGCCGTACTTTTGTTTTATCGGTTCGGTCTAGGATCGGCCATGGTCTACTGGTTTATCTTTATCAGTGTTTTGATCACTATTTCTTTTATTGATATAGACCATCAAATTATTCCGGATATCATATCACTTCCCGGCATCCTGATATTTGCTTCTTCTTTTTATTTTCTGCCTGAAATGAAATTAAAAGACACATTGCTGGGTATCCTTATGGGTGGAGGCAGTTTATATCTTGTGGCTTATTTATATTATTTGTTAAAAAAACAAGAAGGTATGGGCGGGGGCGATATAAAGCTTCTGGCTATGATTGGTGCGGCAACAGGGATTAAAGGTGTATTTTTTACTATTTTTGCCGGTTCTTTATTTGGCACCTTTTTTGGAATTTTATTCATGCTCTACTCAAAAATCGCCGATTCAAAATTAAAAATTCCCTTTGGACCATTTCTGTCCATGGGTGCAATTATTTATATTTTTTTTGGAGAACAATTAATCCAATGGTATTTGTCGATTATAACGACCTAAGCCCTTGCGCACCTTGATTTTTATCAATTTTATGTTTTTTTCTTTCATTCTTGGGGTAAATTTTATAAAAATGTGAATAAATACTTGACACGCCCTTCTCAACGACGTAACGTACGCTAAATGCAGGTTTGAGTTACATTATTTTAGAAAATGTTTTAAAAGTCAAATTGTAAAAATTTCTAAAACCTAAAAAAAGGAGTGCTACGATGAACAAAGGCGATTTAATCAACAAGGTTTCAGAAGTGCTTAGCAGTAAAAAAGAAGCCCAGGCCGCGGTTGATCACACAATCAAAGCAATTACAGAAGCCCTTTCCAACAATGACTCTGTTACACTTGTTGGCTTTGGAACATTTAAAACAGCCAATAGAAAGGCCAGAAAAGGAAGAAATCCCCAGACAGGCAAAGAAATTAACATTCCTGAAAGAAATGTGCCTAAGTTTGTTCCTGGTAAAGCATTAAAAGACGCTGTAAAATAAGCTTTGCAAAATTCATTCGGGCAGTATTTGTTAACGCATTTACTGCCTGAATATTTTGTAGCCGGAAAAATTATTATAACCTGAATATTTCGTCACAGGCAAATCACAGGGTTTCAATAACTCTTTTCAACCATTCAAGCATCTGTTTTTGATCCTGATTTGGATTTAAAAGGGTCTTTTTAGTTTCTATTAACGCCTCTAATCCTTGCCTGTAATTAAATTTTACATCATTTTTGTATCCTATGATCTGATCTTTTTCCAAAGAAGATTTCAGCCTGTCCATATGTTGATTAAACTGTTGATTAAATTCAGGGTTTTGACTGGATTCTGTCTGGCTAGTATGCCCTTTCATATCAGCAAGATTCCGAGCCAGGATACGATTTGCCAAAATTTTTATTCTGGGACTTTTTATTTTTTGTATGCTTTTTATTTTATCCGGATTTACATTTGCCAACTTTAAGCTCCCAGAGCTTAAATCGCGCCATGTGTTATGAAACAAATTGATTTCTTTTTTCTCGTGAAAGGAAAAAAAACCATCCTGATAAAGGGCTGCATCCGGGTCCAAATCAGGAATATTGGGATATTTAAACCCAAGATGATATTGTACAAATTCAAAAAATTTTTCTTTATGGGCACAAATTTTCTCAATATTTATGCGTGTCGCTTTCCTGGATTCTTCGGGCAGTTTATCCAAAAATCTTTCCAGGGCCGGCAGAACGATCAAAGCATCTGCAGGCCGCTTTCTTATGACATAGGTATCCTTTATAGCCAGTTTTGCATCCATGCCTAAAATATCATCTGAATCAAGCCTTAGCCACAGGCTTTGGTTTTTATATGCTAAAGATGATCCTAAATAAATAACCGGCGCCATATAATTTGTCTTTGACCCAAAAGATGCCGACAACATCAGGCAATTTAGGAATCGCTTATTTCCGATATCCAGTTTTTTTTCAATATTATGTATTCTTACCTCATCCCGGGTTTTATTAAAAAAATCCAGACAATAATTCCATATATCTTTATGTTGAACCATTCTTTTACTCAGTTCAATCACAGCTTCAACATCATTGAGTGCCTCATGGGCTCTTCCGGATGTAACAAATTTATTTTCCCTTGTGATCAAATCAAGCTTTAAGCTTGGTTTACCATCAACTTGAGGCCAGTTTAAACTTTTTGGATGGAATACCCTGAAAAGAACTGTGATGGGCAGGATATCCATTCTTGAGCACCCATTGGCATATTGATGGCTATATGGATCCAAAAGATTGCGATAAAACGTGAATCTTAAAAAATCATCGTCAAATCCAAGGGAATTATACCCAAGGCTTATGGTGCCGGGTGTATTTAAGATTTTATGAATTTTAAAAGCTGCTTTATACTCATTGATTCCAAGGGATAATTCATCAAAGGTTAAGCCATGGGTTAAAAATGCCTGTGGTGAAGGCACGATATCCTTTCGCAAACAAATGGTGATGGTTTGCCTGTCGATCTCTTTGAGTTCAAGATCCGTCCGGATGCAGGCAAAGGTAAGAATCTGATCAAAGGCCGGGTTTAATCCGCTGGTTTCAATATCATAAAACAAAAACGTCTTCATTTTTCATTCCAGAATAATCAAATGTTTGGCAAATATTTAGGGTTATGCAACTTTTGGGGTCTGACCCCAAAAGTTGCATAACCATTTAAAAGGCAACCTCCTAAAGAGTTTGAACTAAACTCTGTATAGAATCAAATGAGTTCTATGCTTTATTTCGGCAAAAAAACAAAAGGTGGTGCCTTATGACAAAACTATACACTGGAATTGATCTTCATTCAAACAATAATTAGTGTTTGAACGAAAACTCACCCATCTACTGCGTTGCTACAAAAGTTTGCCAAATTTTAAGAGTGGGCCTCATGTACAGAAGTACACTCCGGTTTCAAACTTGTATGCATGCGCATCTCTTCGAGCCTTGCGCCTTGTATATGGGCAATTTTGTGAGCTTTGCTCCTCTGCGAGCCACCCAAACACGGGTTTCTGTTCAGGCACTAATGATATAGGGATCATGCGGGTTTACAAAAAAAGGGGACAAAGAATTTTCTTTGTCCCCCCCTGAAATTTTAAACTGATATTTTAAACTGATATTTTAAACTGATATTTTAAACTGATATTTTAAATCTGATATTATAAATTGGTATAAAAAATAATCTTTGTAGTATATAAAAAAAATTATCTTTTTGAAAACTGAAAGCTTGCTCTTGCGCCTTTTTTGCCGTATTTTTTACGTTCTTTTGTTCTTGAATCCCTTGTCAGGAATCCTGCACTTTTTAAAACCCCTCGAAGATCAGGATCTAAGAGCACAAGCGCTTTAGATACACCAAGGCGGATAGCGCCGGCCTGGCCGGATTTACCGCCACCCAATACTGTCACTTTAATATCACAGGCATCGTTTTTTTCAGTGAGAACCAAAGGAGATGAAAGCAAATCTCTTGTTACATTCAGTTCAAAATATTCGTTCAGATCTTTGTTATTGACCACAATCTTACCATTGCCGGGACTTAACCATACTTTGGCTACAGAATCTTTTCTTTTACCCGTCGCATAAAATACGTTTCCACTTTCCATTGATAATTATCGCGTCCTTTTTTCCTTAAAGTTCTACAGGTTCAGGTTTTTGAGCAGCATGGGGATGCTGATCACCTGCGTATACAAATAATTTTTTGCCAAGTTTTCTACCCAGACGATTTTTAGGAAGCATACCCTTAATCGCCTTTTTAACAACCTCATTCGGTTTTTTTTCAAACAATTCTTTTGCTGTATCAGATTTAATACTGCCTATATATCCTGAGTGGCGATAATATCTTTTCTGATCCATTTTGTTACCGGTCAGGCGGACTTTATCGGCATTTATCACAATAACCCAGTCCCCCATATCCACATGGGGTGTGAAAAGCGGATTGTTTTTTCCACGGATTCTATAAGCCACCTGGGAAGCCAGTCTGCCAAGAATTTGATCTTTTGCATCAATGACACACCAATTTTCTTTATTGTCTGATCTTTTTGCACTATATGTATATTTTTTCAATTTCTTCAAAGCTCCTAATTCATAAACACAATCAGCAGTATCTACATAAGTTTCATGTTAATGTCAAGCAAAATTTACTTTTCCACTTCTTTTAATTCACTGTGGTCAAAGGGGGGCAGCTCTTTTTCTGTTGACAAACTATTTGTCGTCTTACAGGAAACCTCTGCATTTAAAATTCCACCATTTTCAACAATAAGATCCTTGCACGCCACCTTGCCTGAACAAATCCCCGTCGAAAGAACAATTAATTCCCTGGATGCAGACAGATTGCCCTGAAAATCTCCACCAATGGTCATGCTGGATACTTTTGTGGCACTGGAGTTCACCCGGCCATCCTTTGCAATAATAACCACATCCCCCTCAATTGTACCGTTAACCTGGCCCTTTATAATTAATTTGCCGGCACTTTTTATAGATCCTTCAATTTTAAGTTCCCGATCAATGATTGAAAGATTTTTATAGCTTTTCTTTCTCATTTTATGTCTCCTTAACTTACCTGTGATTGTACCTATGATTGAATATCTATAAATATTTTGCCGACCTCTTTTCCATTCAAAGTCGTTAGCACATAATAATGCTGGTCTTTTTTATTCACGGAGTACCGCTTCATCAAAACTTTTTTTCCCGTATCGATTAAATAACCGCGGTCTTCACCACTATTATTCCTGGAATTTCCAACAAACCCTTTAAAATTAACAATATATTTGGAAGGATCCACAATACCGGCAATGATATCCTCAATAATAAATTTGTCCCCCCGGCGGATAATAACATGACTGTAGTTGTCTACAATTTTAAGTCTGCCGTTTATTTTTAATTTATATCTCAAAGATGAAGTCTTGCTTGATTCACTGACTATAACCTGCTTCTTCTCCACCCTTGAACCCTTAGGATCAATATCCAGAAAAACACTGCCACAGGTATAAAAATCTTTTTTTGCCTCAATCCTTGTGGATTCATTGACAATCAGTCTTTTTTTCATATCGTTAAACTGATTCCCCAGGCCTATAACATCAATGCTGAGACCTCTTTCATAGTTCGAGACAATATCATGAACCTGAATCATATCACCTTTATTGATTTTCAAACGCTGCATTTTTTCTACAACAACAGGAGTGGAATCATTCACAGAAATTATCATATATTGCATTTGAGGTTTTTTCAGATCAATGCCCGGAGTTTTTGGAATAATGTCTAAAATTTCCATAAACCCGTTAACGGCATAAATATGCTGTAGAACTTTTTGTTCCAAAGGAAGAAATCTGGCAGATTCAATACCAAATGCCGGAATTTTACAAATATGATATGCATAATAGGTTGCAGATTTCAGCTGCTCTTTATGAATTGAATCCGGATCATTTGTCCTATGGTTGTTAAAATGGAAAAAATGGTCTTTATTTTCAATGTGCCGGTTGATCTTGTCAATAACCTTTTTGGCCATTTTTTCAAGATGAACACTTTTTTGTGAATCAGGCTTTTTTAAAAGGGAGCCATCGGCAATAATTGATTGTCCGAATCGTTTTGGATTTTTTTCTTTGCTTTCCCATTTGCTGGAATAAATGCCAGAGCCTTCATGAAGATTTAATAAACAATCACTTTCACAAATTAATTTTTTCAGGACATTGACGACTTTTGTTTCATAATTAAAGATATTATCATCAAGAAATTTTCGATTCATGTCCTGGTTGATCTTTCTTTCTTTTTTTAAAATTGAAGGAAAATTTGCCCTGGGCACTACTATCAAATTTCCTTTTTCAAGCAAAAAATCCGCATAAAAATCTGCTGCAAGGAACCCCCCTGGCTCATCCCCTTGAATTCCACCCATAACAAGCAATGTTTTCCCGGGTTTGGAACCATTTATCCTATAGACATGAAGTTCATTTTCTTCGCCTTCAAAAAAAACTGTATGAATTTTTTTCCCTGCAAAAACCTGGGTGGAAATTAATAAAAAGCATAAAAAAGCAAACACAGTTTTTATTATGGACCTATTTTTCATTATCGCTAGTTTGCCTCAGTGATGTTAATGAGTTTCTCAAATACCAAATCCGCCTGCTCATTAAAAATAAAAATAATGGCTTGTGTAAAAAAATCAGGGTTAGACTGATGTTTGATTCTGAATTTGACCGGTTTAAAATTGGCGATTGAAAAATACTGGCCATTTCTGTACTCGGAAGGAACACCATTTTTCAAAGCTGCGTTCGGCACCACAAGCCATTGGTCTTCAATATTATTATCAGGTTTCAATACCGTAAATATTCTTCCTGATACATCCCCGGGTTCATTGGAGATGTTGCGGATATCAAACCTCACCAGAAGGTCGTCGCTTTCCCCATCCTTAGTTACACTGAATTTCTCAATATCAATGTTTTTTTTAATAATCCTGAAGGGCACAGCCTCATCAGAGGGCTCAATTTCCGGTATTGCTTTGATAGCTTGGCTAAAAGCATTGGACCTATGTTTAATATTGTTTTTTCCCGGCTCATCCATTGAAATTTTTTTTACAACACCCTTGTCTTCAGACTCAGGATGGACAGTTTTTTTTTCTTCAATCGTTTCAAGGCCGGGTTTGTCTTCTTTTTTGAACTCGTTTTCAATCCCTGGGTCTTTTCCTGAAATCACAAGTTTTGCCATTAATATTTCTTTTTCCCGGGTCAGGGAATAGACCTCTTTTTCAAGCGAAACAAGCCTGTTTTCATCAAGCTTAGCCTGTTTGGACAATTCAGTATAAAAAAAATAAAGCAGGCCGGCGATAACAATGCAAACAACACTTATGACAGACAGGGCTTTTACAAAAAATTTCAGATAATCACCAGATTTCATCTCCCCGAAATCATCAACAATAATAACTCTTTTCCTTAGATCCTGTTTGTGTGGCTTTTCTCTGGAACGCTCTATTTCGCTCTCCAGGTCTCCTGATATATCTTCCATAGTCCACCTTTATTAACAAGTTTTAACTTTTTTGTTCCTTGGTCTAAAAGCGTGTCTGATTCATATTCCTGAAAAAAAGTGACTTCACATGTATTCTTTTCCAATTTTACTTTAAAATCTTTGCCAAGAACATTTATAAAATCATATTTTTTTGCAAGAATTGCCTTTCTTTGGACCCATTTTTTTTTATTCATTCCATCAGAATAAAAAGTTGGTGCATAAAAGGACTCATATTTATCCATGTCTTTTGCTGACCATGCTGTAAGCCAATGGTTAATGGTTTCCATGACAGATTCTTTTTTTGAAGCAGATTCCACAAGCATTTTTGCAGCGGCAACCTTTGGAAATTGTAAAGATTGAAAATCTTTTGGAATACTTTGAAAATTATCACCAATAATTTTATAATTGTTGTTTTGATTTTCCAGAAATAATTTTCTTTTCCCCAATAAAATTTTTTTATTTTCAAACATCATAATATAATCAAACAAAACCACAAAAACATGATCATGGTAGTAAATACCTGTCCTGTCTCTTTCCACTCTCAATTTTGAATCAGGCTTGTTTGCAAGCTTTCTTATTTCAAGCCATTGTTCCCACCAATTGATATCCGGCAAATATCCAGGAGAATAAAAGGATAAATAATTACCATAGCTTCCAATTTCTATGGCTTTTATCCATTGATCCAACAAAAAGGTAATATCTTGTTTTGCCTTTATAAGAATTGACCTGTTAATCTTATTAATTTCTTCAACCACAATTACGGGGGTTGAATTAAGGTGTACATATTCTGAAAGTTTTATAATATTGGAATTTTCTAATGCAATACAACCGTTTGAATCAAAGGGTTCAAGCTTTTTATTGGTGCCGTGTATCCAGATGGCTGATCCGTTTTTACCATCCCTTTGATCAATGGAATTGGGATAGTCCATGGAAAATGCTTTTTCCCCATATATTGGGGACAGATATTTGTCTTCATATTCCTCATTTAAAAAATAAACGCCCTCTGGTGTTTTTTTATCCCCAGTCTTTTGTTTTCCTCCGTTTTGCTCCCCTGTTGAGCAGGGGACTTGAAATAAAGCAAACAAATTGTCGCTCTTGGATGAATAAAGAAACAGAGTTTGAGTTTTTTTCTCAACCAGAATTGCATTCTCGTTTTCAGGCAATTCAATAATAGAGGAAATATCTAAATTATCCTGGGCCATGACAATAGAGCTGTATGGTAAAAACAATTGTATCACGATCAGTGATAACAGCAGATTCAGTCTATTTAATAATATTTTTTTTTTATTTAAAATACCAATTATACCTTATTGGATATGCCCCATCCGGGACATCTCTTTTATTATGTTTTAAGCTTAAGATGCTGATACGCTTTTTGTGATGCCTTTCTGCCGCTGGACGTTCGCAGGACCATTCCCATTTTCAACAAAAAAGGTTCCACCACATCCACAAGCGTGTCAGTTTCTTCCTGCAAAGTTGCTGCAATGGCTTCAATTCCCACAGGTCCGCCCATGTAAAAATCTATTATCGTTTTTAAATAATGCCTGTCAAGTGATGTCAGCCCAAGACTATCGATTCCTTCAAGTTCAAGTGAAGCCTGCACACTTTGCCTGGTAACGTTCCCATGGGATTTTACCTGTGAATAATCCCTGACCCGCTTTAATAATCTATTGGCTATCCTGGGAGTTCCCCTGGACCGTTTAGCAAGTTCACTAGCACCATTTTCAGAAATAATAGTGTTCAAAATATCTGCAGAACGTTTAATAATTATAACCAATTGTTCAATAGAATAAAAATCAAGGGTTCTAAAAATGCCGAATCGATCCCTTAGAGGAGAAGATAAGAGTCCCACCCTTGTGGTTGCGCCAACCAGTACAAATTGCTTTAGCCGATATCGATGGCTCCTGGCATGAATTCCTTTATCAAAGATAAAATCAACGGCAAAATCTTCCATGGCAGGATATAAAAATTCTTCAACAATCTTAGGGATTCTATGAATTTCATCTATAAAAAAAATATCACCGTCCCCTAGATTGGTTAATATGCCTATGAGATCCCCCCCCTTTTCCAGGGCAGGTCCTGAAGTAACGATTAAATTTTTTTCCATTTCATCGGCAATAATATGGGAAATAGTTGTTTTGCCTAAACCCGGGGGGCCGTGAAGCAATATGTGCTCCAGGGATTCATTCCTCATTTTGGCAGCCTGTATGGCTATTTTCAATGTTTCCACGGTGTCATTCTGGCCAATATATTCTTTAAAACTTGTGGGTCTTAAAGATACAATTTCAGAGAATAAATCATCGCTTGTATTTTTTGATGTAACAATACCTTTTTTCTCAGAAGAGTAGGAGATAATATCATCATTCATGTTTTATCTTTTCTCCTGAAAAATTTCATCAAAAAGGTCTTCAGGCGTCAAAATCGTGCTGTTGCGTTCATAGGCCTCTTTGATCATTCTTTTAGCTGACAAAGAAGAATGCCCGAGCTGTTCTACAAGAACGTCTGCAACCTGTTGACTGATTGACCGCATCTCAATAGGAAGGTTGTCCTGTCCCACCGGGTCTCTATGATGTGTCTCTGCTATAAATTTTTCTACTTTCCCATGCAGGGTTGCGATAATTTTTTCCGCAGTTCTTTTACCAATTCCACTTAAGCCTGTTAAAAATTTTACATCTTTTTTTTCAATGGCACCTGCTATCTCACCCACGGACCGGGACATGGCTTTAACAGCTTTCATGGGCCCTATGGCATCAACTGTAATAAAGGTTTGAAAAAATGCTTTGTCCGCCATTGTTTCAAAACCAATAAGAACAGGTTTTGGCTGTCTTTCCGTCAAATGATAATAAATATACAGAGCCACCTCATTTGTCTGAGAAGATCTCAGGCTTTCAACCATTTGAGGTGTCAATACGATTTCATATCCAATATTCCCGCAAAGCAGTAAAATGCCATCAGATTCAAAATTATGAATACTGCCTTCAAGAAATCCGATCATAATTCTCTTTTATACCTGTAATATCCTGTTATTGCCAGTCCCAGGGCATCTGACGCATGAAAAGGTCTGATGGAGTCACTGTGATTTAATAAATTTCTAACCGCTCTTTCCATTTGAAATTTATCTGCACTTCCATTGCCGGAAACAATTTTTTTTGCTTCCTTTACTGGGATTTCTTCAACATTGAGCCCGGCTTTATATGCTGCCAAAAGCAGAACGCCTGAAACTTTGCCCAGCATAATACCTGATTTAGGGTATTTGTCAAGTGAGTATATATCTTCAATAACCACAACATCCGGTTTTACCTCACAAAGTAACGCCAGTGTTTTTGAATAAATCCGGTGAAGTCTGTAAGGGATAGTGTCTTTTGCATCCGTCGCGATGCTGCCGAATGAATATTTACAAATTTCCAGTCTATTTCCCTCTATAACACCAATACCCGTACCGGCCAGTCCCGGGTCAATGCCAACGATTTTTATCAAAGACATTTATAGCATCACTTTAGCTTTTTTAATTTTTCCCTGGCATATCCGGCTTCATTTGTTTTGGGATGTTTTTTTATTAACTCTTTTAAAATAAGCCTGGCATTTGCCTTTTCCCCCAGTTCAGCAAATGCATATCCTTGTTTTAGTCTAGCAGCGGGAAGCTTGTTACTGTCAGGATAATCCTCCAGGACTTTCTGGTACCCCAAAATGGCTTTTTCAAACCATTTTTCTACATAATAAGAGTCTGCGATCCAAAATCGAGCATTGTCCGCATTATCAGAATCAGGGTATTTATTGATAAAATTTTCAAACTGAATGCGTGCATTTTCATTGTCCCCGTCATCAAACAATTTTTTTGCAGCATCATATAATTCCTGGACAGGACTTTTTTCCGATCCTTGTTGCGGCTGGATAATCTTTTCCTTCTCACCGGCTGCTGAGGGTTCAAATCCCATATATTTTTCCAGGGTGATCACTTTTTCATAATTCTTTGAAATAGCCTGATCGAGCCGTTCCAGTTTTTCTTCCATGGTTGCGCCATTATTTTGACCCCCTGCAAAACCATGCTTTATTTCTTCAATCTGTCCTTCAAGTCGTTGAAGCCCTTCTTTTAGGGTCTTTATCGTGTATTTTAATTCTGCATACTCTTCCTGGCTCATTGTGTTGCCACTACTTAATCTTTTTTCCAAAGCCTCTATCTTTGATTGGTTCCGGCTACTTAAAACTGCCGAGGCATTTAATTTTTCATTTTGCCTGGAAAGGTGCAAGTTATTATCTCTTTCCATAACTGCCACCTTTGTTTCCAGGGCAACAAACTGGCTGGGTTCTACACAGCCTGAAAGAATAGCAATAATAATAAAAATAAAAAAAAGGTAAGTTTTTTTCATAACCAAACTCCAAATTTAGGTCATCCAAAGGGGGTCACACCAGTGGGTCAGCGTGGGGTCAGGGTCAGCGTGGGGTCAGGCTTGCATAGTTGCGTTACTAAAAACAATAACGCAACTATGCAAGCCTGACCCCAATATTAT
>Ga0233437_1004647_pt1 | contig 15897 bp, 9 predicted proteins | sample SI_122_August201_FD_182714 | JGI IMG/M metagenome (GOLD analysis project Ga0233437, IMG submission 182714) | Seawater microbial communities from Saanich Inlet, British Columbia, Canada - SI_122_August2016_200_MG | ecosystem: Environmental > Aquatic > Marine > Inlet | place: Canada: British... | reverse complement strand
AAATATAAATCTCTCAAGGCTGCTGATTATGAAGCTTTGATGGGAATTGGTAGAACGCAAGCAGTGAGTGATTTGAACCACTTGTTAGAATCAGGTTATATTAAAAAAGTGGGCGGCGGCAGGTCGACGGTTTATAAGAAAGTATAGCTAGTTTTTACATGTCCACTTCTGTGGACGGAAATTTATAAAACCTCACAACAAATCATTTTTATTATCGATATGCACTGTATAAGTTTAATTTTATTATAGGAGTGCTTATGCAAGGTTTATTAAACCGAATAACAACACCTGTGGCTTATAATGCTGCAATTGCTCAATTACATTTGCTTGAAGGTATGACCCCAGCAGATCAAAAAACTAATAATGCTTTTCTAAAGCGAATAACTCCAGAGAATCAAAGTGTTGTTCAACAATACACTCATCTTGTAGATGGAACTTCTGTACATAATAGGCGCGATGGAATTAGAGCAGGTCTTCTATGTGATCGCAGGCAAAAATTAGCCATGACAGCATTTACTTGTACAGATGATATTCCTACCTGTATTCATCTTGATCCAGGACCAGAATCAGATTTATTTAAATCAGAGCTTGCTGTAGTTACTCCAACTTTTGTTTATGGATATATATCTATTTTAGCTTTGCAAATGTGTCAGGAACTTTATTTTGAAGGCATTCCAAATTGGTTAGAAACTCAACCACAAGATGGTTGGTTAAGAGTTGCTCAATTTCCTAGGCAAGTTGCTTTTCAAAAAGCGTTTCATGCTTTTATGGCAAGCATGCAGCATCTTATTTTTCCTGTGTCGGCTGAGCTTCAATTAAAATCACATGAAGTAGGTGATGATGTAGATATTGATATTGACGACGAACCATGTATCGTTATTAAGCGAAGTGATATCCCTAATGAATAAAAAAAAGGGCCTATATAACAGGCCCTATGTTCTTCAATCTTCATTCATGTAATATGCAATCTTCAATTCACTTCCGCAGGAAGTGCTATTACGCTGAGGTTACCTTTTTCAATGTTTCTGTTAGCAATGGGGCAATCTTAAACAAATCACCGACAATCCCATAATCTGCTTTAGAGAAAATAGGGGCTTCTGGATCTTTGTTTACAGCCACAATGACGTTTGATGTGCGCATACCAGCTAAATGCTGGATAGCACCAGAAATACCAAATGCTAGGTAGAGTTTTGGGTTAACTACTTTACCAGTTTGGCCAATCTGCATATCATGTGTGGCATAACCTGAATCAACAGCTGCTCTGGAAGCACCAACTGTGGCACCTAAGACATCAGCCATATCAGCCATGAGTTGGAAATTTTCTAGGCTGCCAACACCACGACCACCAGAAACAATGACATCTGCTTCTGTGAGATCTACTTTATCGGCGCCATCACCTTTTATGATATCAACAATGGGATTGACCAGCTCACCAACATCAGGTGTTACTTTCACAACATCAGCTGTGGCGCCATCTTGTGGGGCTGCTATTGGAAATGAATTAGCGCGTGTTGTCGCCATTTGAATGTCTGAGCTGTATGTGGCATCGACAAGAGCTTTACCAGCATAAATAGGTTTTTTAGCAACGAGTTTACCGCCATCAACAGAAAGGGCGACACAGTCCTGAGCCAAACCTGCTTTTAGGCGAGCCGCTAATCTTGGGAAAAGATCTTTTCCAAGAGGTGAGGCTGTTCCTAAAATAACAGAAGGATTCACTTCACTGACAACATGTGCCAAGGCTGTTGTATAACCTACAGTGTTGTACCCAGCGAGACCATCGTTTTCAGCCAAAACAACTTTTTTGGCGCCATAAGCTGCTAAATCAGCTGTGAGGGCATCTAAACCTTGTCCAACAGCTGTAGCAACGACAGTGCCACCAACATCACCAGCTAGTTCAGTAGCTTTTGATAATAGTTCATGTGTGGCTTTTTTTACTTTACCATTTTCGTGTTCTACAAAAATTAAAATATCTCCCATATTGTTCTCCTTTATGCGTCTCACGTCTCACGTCTCACGTAAAAAAATCGTGCGACACGCGACTTGCGACGTGCGACGATTATATAACTTTAGCTTCATCTTTTAATAGTCTTACGAGTTCTTCCACTTGCTGCTCTGGTTCGCCTTCAAGAACTTTACCAGCAGCACGTTCTGGTGGTAGTTCATAATTTGCAAATTGAACGAGTGGGGTGGCGCCATTTAAAAGATCAGTAGCCGTTTTTTTATCAACGGGTTTAGATTTAGCTTTCATGATACCAGGGAGTGAAGCATAGCGTGGTGTATTGAGGCCACGTTCACAACTAATCACGACAGGCAAGCTTGTTTCATAAGCTTCTCTGGCGCCACCAGAAATGCGACGGTTTGTTTTAATTTTGTCTCCAGCGACTTCCATTTTATCAACAACCATCACTTGGGGGGCGCTAATAAGTTCAGCTACCATTTGGGGTACAGAGGCATTGTCTTGATCTATAGCTTGCTTGCCACTAAGAATGAGGTCGTAACCACCTTCTTTGATGACATTAGCCAGAGCTGTTGCTGTTTGATACATGTCATAGTTTTCTGTGCCTGTATCAATGTGAACAGCAGCTTGAATACCCATGGCCAGAGCTGTACGGATAGCTTCTATAGAGCGCTCAGGGCCCATAGAAATTACTGTGGATTCTCCGCCTATTTGAATAGCTTGTTCAACAGCTACTTCATCATAAGGGCTCATCACAAATTTTACGTTGTTCTCATCAATGCCTGTTTTGTCAGCATTAATAACAATTTTGGTCTCTGTATCGGGGACCTGTTTTATCAAGACGGCAGTTTTCATCTATCCTCCTATGGCAGTCTCTAGTTTCTCGTCGTTTACGCTAGACCTGCCAGAGGCAGGCGCGGCGCTAGACGAAAGACGCTAGACTTGTGTTATAACCTAATTCCTTCAAAAAGCATTTGAAAAAGCTGTTCTGCAGCTTCTTCAAGAACAAAACTTTTCTTTTTCATTAAAACCCATTCCAAAGCAAGTTCATCAACAGCGCCAAAAATAGCACGTGTGACTATGTGAGGGTTGAGGTTGGGTTTAAACAAACCTTGTTGCTGTCCTTCTATAATAAGCTCTTCAATAAGACGCAAATACTGAAAGAACTTTTCAGCTTTGTATTCAGTCATGAATTTGTGAGAACTTCTTAATTCTAGTTGTAGGACTGTTGCTAATTTCTGATTTTTTTCAAGAAGAGTAAGGTGTAATGTTAAAAAAGCTTTTAATTTATCTTTAATGGATTCTTTGGTATCAATTGTTTTTTTTGCCTGAGACAGGAAATTGTCCATGCTATTTTCAAAAATGGAAATGAGGAGATCATCTTTGTTTTTAAAGTACAAATAGATGGTACCATCTGCTACGTCAGCTTGTTTTGCTACATCAGCGACCTTGGCATGGAAAAAGCCTTTTTTGGCAAAAACCTTGATCGCAGCGTCGATGATTTTTTGGTATTTTTCATTCATAAAACATTAAGCCTTTAAGGGTTTATATGAGCAGTGCCACCATGTCAAGAAGTGTTTAAAACGTCGTGATTACAATAAAGTAGGTAAAAATACTGAATGATTGACCATTCATTTTTGACATGGTATATTATGAACTGGACGTAACCTTTTCTCGGTGGTCTCTAGTCTCTAGTCTTTAGTCTCTGGTGTTCAAAAAACCAGCGACCAGCGACCAGCAACTAGCGACTAATTAAATATGGATCCAAAAATGGGAGCTAGTTTTTTATTTTTTCCTGCTGAAGAAGGTCAAATATTCATGAGAGAAGATCTTTCACCTGAGCAAATAGCTTTTGGTGATACTTGTCGTGATTTCTTTGAAAAAGAAGTTGTGCCTCAAGGTGATGCTATTGAAAATCATGAAGGAACAGCCAGTGTTGATTTATTCAAAAAAGCCGGAGAACTCGGCCTCTTAATGGCTGAGGTGCCTGAAGCCTATGAAGGTTTAGGTATGGATAAAAGGACGGCTACTATTTTAGCAGAAGAAGCGGTGGCACAAGGAAGTTTTTCTGTGACGCTCATGTGTCATACGGGTATTGGTACGTTGCCTATTCTTTATTTTGGAACTGAAGAACAAAAGAAAAAATACCTGCCCAAATTGGCCTCTGGTGAAATGATGGGTGCTTATGCGCTGACAGAACCAGGTGCTGGATCTGATGCTTTAGCATCAAGAACAAAAGCTGTTTTATCTGATGACGGTAAACACTATATTCTTAATGGGTCTAAAATGTTTATCACAAATGCCACTTGGGCTGATGTGATGACTGTTTTTGCAAAAGTAGATGGTGAAAAGTTTACAGCTTTCATTGTTGAAAAAGATTTTGAAGGTTATTCCATCGGTGCTGAAGAACATAAAATGGGCATTAAGGGATCTTCAACAACAACAGTGAATCTTGATGACTGTAAAGTGCCTGTTGAAAATGTTCTTGGTGAAATCGGCAAGGGCCACAAAATAGCGTTCAACGTTCTCAATATTGGTCGATGGAAATTAGGTGCTGGTTCTGCTGGTGGGTGTAAGCTCATTTTAAAGCACATGCTTCCTTATCTGCAAGATCGGAAGCAATTTGAAAAGAGTCTCAATGAATTTGGTTTGATTCGCAAAAAAATATCAGATGTGGCTATGTTGTCTTATGTCTGTGAGTCCATGATGTATTGCGTGGCAGGTCTATATGATGATGCGATAGCCGCAATTGATAAAAATGCAGAAGGTTATGATCGTCAGTGCATTGAAGCTATTGAAAAATATGCTGTTGAAGCTTCCGTGGCTAAAGTCTTTGGTTCCGAAGCTTTGTGGCAATGTGCTGATGAAGGCGTTCAAGCTCTTGGTGGTTACGGTTTTTCAGCTGAATACCCCATGGAAGCTATTGAACGAAATTCACGCATTAATCGTATCTTTGAAGGAACCAATGAAATCAATCGCATGATTATTCCTGGTACAATTTTGAAGCGTGCCATGAGTGGTGAGTTTGACATGATGAGTGAAATCCAAAAAGTTTTGGGTGAGCTCAAAGAAGGCTATCAAATCACAGCTATGGGTGATTGGGATAGTGGTACTTTTAAAGATCGTGTGAACGTGGCAAAACGTTTGGCTATTTATGCTTGTGGTGTGGCCGTGCAAAAATACATGGCAGACATTAAAGATCAGCAATATGCTCTTGAGAGCATGGCCAACATTGTTATTGCTGTTTTTGCTATGGACTGTGCGTACAAACGTACACAGCAGCTGTTAGCAAAAGATGCTAATCAAAAAGTCCCCACGTATTTAGCGAGTATTTATATAGCCGAGACTTATAACAAAATTCTCATCACAGCGCGTGAGCTTATTGGTGAGATTGCTGATGGTGATGAAAATCTTTTGGGTAAATACCAAAAGGCTTTGTCACGCTTTGACCTCTTTGCCCCTATCAATGCTACAAAACTCCGTGAGCTTGTGGCTACGCATATGGTGGCGCGAGGCAAGTATTCATTGTAATTAGAGTTAGTTAGAGATCACACAATTCCTTTTTTATTTACTATCCGAAAATATTTAATTGGTATAGTAGACATCCACAACATATAAAAAAGGAGTTTTAAGATGACCAATGCATTAGAACAAGATCTCGCACTTTATGCTCAGAAGTACAAAAAATTTATTCCCATAATAATAGCAGGACTGATAGCTTTGCTTGTTGTTTCTGATGGATTTTTTACAATCCAGCCAGGGGAAGTTGGTCTCAAGATTCGACTAGGAAAAATAGTCGATTCCTATTCAGAAGGACTCTATTTTAAAATTCCTTATGTTGAAAAAATTGATCGCTTTAGCATCCGCATTCAACGTGCTGATATCAAAACATCGGCATTTAGTAATGATATGCAAACTATTGTCGTTAATATGGCTATTAACCATAGAATCGAAAAAAGCACTGTGATTTCAATTTATAGAAACCTGGGGCCAGATTATGTAAAGATTGTTATTGATCCAATTACTCAGGAGGCTGTGAAATCTATTACCTCCAAATATTCAGCTGAAAAAATTATTTCAAACAGAGCTGAGGTTACTCGTGAAATGGATCAGGTTGTCAAATCGCGTTTGGATGAAAAACAGATTATTGTAACGGATCTCTCCATTACAAATTTTGAATTTACAACTGATTTTCTGAAATCAGTTGAGGACAAGCAAATCGCAGAACAAATGGCTAAAAAGGCAGAAAAAGATGTCGAAAGAGTCAAAAAAGAAGCCATTCAAGTGATTGAACGAGCACGAGCCGAAGCTGAATCCTTAAAACTACAACGCGGAGCTGTTTCAGAACAATTGATAGAACTCAGAAAAGTTGAGGCTCAAATCAAGGCAATTGAAAAATGGAATGGCACTCTTCCACAATACGTAGGTAATGGCCCTGTACCATTTATCAATGTGAAATAGATCTTCTGTTTCTAATGTGACTAAACTCTGTGAATAAGTGATGACACATATGGTAGAACGAGGTAGAAATATGCGTTGAAGTAGAACGTTATTATGCGCTGCTTCTCAGAGATTTGTTTATAAATGACAGCAAGACCGGCAGCAAAAATAAATTGGCCAGTGTGCCTGTAATCAAACCAAAACAAAGAGCAACAGCAACGGGAACAAGTGTTTTAATATCTCCTCCAATGCCGTAGACGCTTGGCAGTAAGCCAAATACTGTTGTTATTGTTGTTAGCAGAATAGGGCGAAATCTACTGACCGCTGCATTTATAGCGCTGAAGTCACTAGATTTGACAAATGAATTAACCATAATAATTGAGTCATTAACCAATATTCCAGAGACCCCTATAATACCTACAATACCCATAAAATTAAGTGGAATGCCGTGTAGTGAAAAGGCCATAATTGCTCCAGCAGTTCCAAAAGGTAAAACAGAAAAAATAATAATAGGGGTTACATAAGAACCAAAAAGAAGAACTATTAACATGTATATCAAAAGAAGACTGATCACTAATGCATAAATAAGGTCACGGATTGAATCTTTAGTTTCTTTTGCTTCCCCTTTAATGGCTATGTTCATGTTTGGATAATTACTATTTTCTGTTTTCCACCAGTTTGTTACCTTGCCAGCTAATTGACGTGGAGTCAGTTGAGATGATTTTGTTTGAGCCTTTATTATAAGCACAGAATTTCCATTTGTATGGTTGATCTGTTCAATTCCTTTCTGATGCTTGATTTTAGCAAATGAATTTAATTGGATAAGTTTTCCTTCACTATTTGGGATCAACATATTTAGAAGAGTTGCCTCATCACCTATAAAATCATCTGACAGTTGAACGCGATAATTCAGAGTGTAATCTGGTAAGACATCTTCTGTGGCAACAATTCCATTAAAAGCAGCGCGAATAGTTTGTGAAACTTGAGTTACGGTAATGCCTATGTGAGACATTTTTTCGTGGTCAAAAACAAGCTTGAGATCTTGTGTTGTTGCCATCCCACTTTTTTGTAAGGATGTTATTCCTTTTTGTTCCAATAGGAGCTGACTTAAATCAGATAAAAGTTTAACACGGTCCTGATGACTCTTGCCTGATATTTCTACCTCAACACCTGTTCCTGGGCTTGGCCCAAGCACTTGTTCTTCTAATACAAGGGTCGTGAATGGCCATTTGTTAGCACTGAGTTTTTTCTTTAAACGTGCCATAATCTGTTTTGCATTGTCTAAGCGTTCAGCTTTTGGAACAAGGTTTATAAGAACCTGTCCCCAGTTTTCATGATTTCCTTCAGAACGAATTCTTTTGATAGTATGATGTCCTGCTGTTGATTGAATTTTATTAAAGTTCTCTTTTGAAATGTTATTACTTATAAAATGACTGAGCTTCGTAAGCTCTTGATCCATGCTATAGAGGCTTGTCCCATCAGGTAATTCGACATTGACATAAATTCCTTCAGAGCTGTCATCCCATAAAAGGACAAATTTATTGAAAGATTTTGCTCCTACAAATGTAGCTGTTGCTAATAGCAGAATAAAGAAAGATATTATGAAAGTCTTCTTATTTAAGGTCCAGCCAATCAGAGCGGCATACCTTGTTTTAAGCGCTTCAAACCACTTTTTTGTTTTTGGTTTGCTAGCAGTTCTTAAGTGATGAGGTAAAAGAACTGTTGATTCAAATAAACTAGCAAGCAAAATTATTGTGATGACAATAGGATAAAACCGAATAAACTTACCCATCATTCCGCCAACTTGAGCCAAAGGAAGAAAGGCAACAATTGTTGTCCCAATAGCAACGACCAAAGGCCAGAATAAACGAGAAAGTTCTTTTGCTGTATCACGGTTATCAAACGAAGATTCTCTTGAATGATACATGGCTTCAGAAACCACAATGCCATCATCAACCAACATTCCAAAAATTGTTATTATGGCTCCCAGTGTAATAATATTGAGGCTAATATCAAACAAATGCATCACTATTGCTGTAATCAATAAACTAATAGGGATGCCCATGGCGGTCCAAAAACTTGTTTTAAAATCAAGAAAGAATAAAAGACAAATGAAGACCAAGATAAAACCTATTAAAGCGTTAGACTGTAAAACGCCGAGCATGGATTTTATAGATTCGCCCTTATCACTCATGATAATCAAATCATAATCTTCAGAAAAGGGGGTGTTTTTTTTTGTTGTTAACCATTTTTTTACTAGGTTAACAACTTTTACCACATCAGAATTTTCTCTTTTTGTAACTTGAAAAAGAACACCTCTTTTCATGTTTACACGAAGAATATTGTTTTCTTTCTTATAATGTCTTTTGACGTGAGCGACATCTTTAACCAGCACTTCTTTTCCAGAAAAATTAGATCTCACAATGACATTTTCTATTTCTTTTAAATTAGCAAAACGACTTATTGAGACTATGGTTTTATGAGATTTAAATGATTGAAGACTCCCACCATTTACATGTACATTTCTATTATTGAGAGCTGTCCAGACATCTTCGATTGAAATATAGTATTTTTTTAATAAATGAGGATTTAGCTCAATGAGTATTTCCGGGTCTTCTATTCCTTCCATTCTTGCTTCACTGACGCCAGGGATTTTTTCTAGAGAACTTTGTATTTTTCTAGCTGCAGAAAATAATTTTAAAATATCATCTTCATGTTTTGATGTTATGGCGAGATTAATGACAGGCATTAGTTTTGGATTTGCGTCAATAACCTTTATTTCATCAACATCAGGGCCAAGATTATCAATGTTATCTTTTGTGATTGACCTATAAACATCATCTTTAACCACCTGTGAATTTTTTAAATTTCTTTCTAAATAGAGATAAATTAGTGCGCCGTTGGGGTTTGAAATAGAGTTATAGTTTTTAATGCCGTTAATTTCTCTTACTTTTTGTTCAATGGGTATGACAACATTGACTTCGACATCTTTGGCGCTAGAACCAGGAGAAGAGACTTGGATAATCATGGTGTCGATGTCTGTGAGAGGGAAAACATCTTTTTTTAAATTTATAAGCGATTTCACTCCAAATATTAGTACTAAAATGAATATAAAGCTAAGAGCTTTTCCTGGGTTTAGTATTTTTTCAAACCATGTATTCATATAATAATTACCTCATTGTAAGGGTGATGCTCACAACATATCAAAATTATTTAGATAAATCATATTTGTTTTTCAAAGGCTAATCAAGCGTGACTTGCTTCCTTTTACCTAAAGATGAAAATCCTGTGTAGATTATTACCGGAAAATGGACACAATTGTGTCCATTATTTCTGCAATATAAGAAACATCTCTACTCTTTGTTCCGATGAGCCTTTAGTAAAGGGTATTATTTTATAAGGAATATTGTATGTTTTTTCGGCCACTGATTCCACCTATTACCCCTCATTTATTTTCAGGCATGCCTGTTCAAATACCAGGAAAAAGTTTGCCAGATTCCATGGACCGCTTTAACCGATTAACGGCCTTTGAGGGGAACACTGTGTTTATGTCAGGACCAGACCAAGGATCGAGTGGGATTGCTTCACGAGTAGGTGTTCCAAAAGATAGTGTTTCGTCACGTGTTGGTTCTCATATTGATTTGGGTGCACAACATCAACCCCAACTGCCCAAAAGTATTTCCAAACAAGCACTAGATGATCAATTAGCATTGGAATTTACGCAAATGCTCGCTATGGTGGCGATAGATAAAGCTCAGGAGCGTGTTCGTGCTCGTTCAGAACACGTGACTGATGTTCATGAATCTAGAGAATTACAAAGACAAGAACGACAACTCAAAACAGCTTGCCAAGCTATTCTAAGACAACTCAGCACGCCAGAAGTTCTGGCCAATAGGAACGTGCGCTTGCGCATTATCAGGGGCTTATTTCAATATGTGCGCCAGGATCGACATTTAGCAGCACAATACGCCCCCATTATTAATCCATTAGCAAGATTTCTGGGCATAGGTCACGAGGATGTCATTCGCACTCACGCGGGTCGTAAAGCAGGTCGGTCTCGTACGGCAAAGCCTGTTGTTTCCAATGTTCCTCTTGATCAGTTTATTGGTCTTAACTGGGAGACTATTTGTCAGCTTTGTGGTTTTAGCCCAAGGCACTATCAACAATCTTGGTTTGAAGCTCTTTTAGCCAGAGTACAAGCTGGTGAAGATCGTGCTTTGTTAGGAGCTCCTTATCAAGTGGGCAAAACATTTTCCTGTTTTCCTTTAGCAGCAGCTTTATCGTGTGTGAAATTTCCTAAAAAAACGGTTTTGATTATTGCGCCTCAGCGTGTGGTGATTGATTCTATTATTGAAGATTTGAGGCGTGTCAATACAGAATTAAAAATTGGTCGTATAGATGCTAAGCGCAAAGACTATGGTTCAGGTTATGATGTGGTTGTGGCCAGTTTGTGGACAATTGGACGTGCGAATAATTTAGAAAGATTAAATCCAGAGCTTTATGGTATTGTGGCAACTGATGAAGCCAAACAGCTTTTTACGCCCACAGGACAAGCATTACTCAAAACTTTCGGTTTTATTGATGATCACGGTATTACAAAACAATCTGAGCGGTTACTTTTTAGCTTTTCCGCAGATGTTAGTCACTATTCTTTTGAATCAGTCTTTGGTTCTGATTCCCGTGTGGATGAGTTTGATCTGCCTTGGTATATTAATAAAGGTCACTTGCATGAACCGCTTGGATTACTAAGTTCTTATAAGTTAGCATCCTCTGATGCCGATTGGGAAGTTGTCACAGAGAATGGCGAAACCTATGCTTATCCTCGTGATAAGAAAAAATGTGTCGCTGAAGTGTATGCTGATTATAAAAGGCATTTTGCCGGTCAGAAAGTGGTTATTGCGTGGCCAGGTATTGTGCATGCGGAAATGGCAGCAGCATATTTTAATGCCATGGAAGGTGATGAGAATTTTTCTTATGCAAATCATTCAGAGAAATCGCAAATTGATAATGAAAAAGCTGAAAAAGGTTTTCAAGAGGGCAACGGTCCCAAAATCATACACGGTGTTAAGAGTTTAGCTGTGGGATTTCGTGCTAAAGGGGCCACGGGTATTATTTTTCCTTATCAAACACTGTCACCAAATCTTTATGGCCAGTGGATTGGTCGTATTCTTGGGGTTCACGATGGAGAAGCAAAACGTGAGGTTACTGTATTACAAAAAATGGGTTGGTCTGGTCGCGGTATGAGAAGGGCCATGACCTTAGCTCGGTTACTAGGTGTCGAACATTATCCTGGTGATGATGTGCTGTATCAACCCATGAAGATATTAAGAGGTGATTCTAAGAAGAGAGTGCCTCTTAGATTTAAGGCTATTGTTAACCCTACAGATATCCATGGTATTGCCTTTGATGAAATTGGCGAAACAACAGATATGGTCGCTCAACCCGAACGTTTCAGAACACTGGTTTTAGAGGCTGTTGAACAAGAATTTTCTGGTGATTATCAAGAGGCTTCGCGTACAACAAGACTGACAGAAGAAGAATTAAACAACATAATCGCTGGCCAGTTGCCTAAGAGCTATGAACAAGTTTGGTGGCTTGCAAACACCTTGTATCCAGAATACCCTGCACGGTTGGTGAATGCTTGGATTGATGATTTACTTGAGCTGATGGATATTGCCTATCCCAATAAGGTGTGGGACAATGCTCCTGCTGTGACAGAACTCATTCGCACTGTTAGAAGGTTATCATTAGCAGCGACTTATTCTAAGGAAGAAGGGGCGCATTTTGCCAATGGTTTAGAGTTCGATCCTTTTGAGACTAAGGCATTGGGTTTTCTTGTGCGTGGTCAGATTCTTGGCCACACAGGACAGATAGGATTGCTTAATTGGCGTGATATTGCTCACCGAGTTATTGAGGCGGCTAAAGAACTCGATGAGGAACTCATTGCCGATCTTCTGGATCGAGCCCAAGCCGAAGTTCTGGCTGTATCACAAGAACGTTCTGCTGACAAAGAAAGTGATGGGAGTGAGCCTTTTGTTGAAGGTGCTCAAACCATGGCTATTCCAGCAGCACCAGCGTCTCCTTATGAAGGAGACATAAGTGTTCCCAGAAAAATTAAATTTTATGATCTCCTAAGTTCTAATGATGCTAGAGATTTGCTTTCAGGTTATCAACCAACCCATGCTCATGTGCGCGTTGCGGCTATTAAAGAACTTGTTCAAATGAACTTTGGTTATGTGCCATTTTCTTATGGGTGTTTAGTTCAACTTACAGAAGAAGAAGTGGATGAATCACCTTTTTTCAAAAAATATCGATCGCACAGAAATGATTTGAAACGAGTGCTCGCAAGCTTGGGACTTAGGTTTGGCATGGCTGTTCAGGGGTGGACTCCGGATTGGGTTCTTGAAGATGCTGATCGCGATGCTCTTTATGAAATCTATGATCGTGATTTGGCTGCTCTTGAACTACCGGAAGATATTCAGGCGAGGTTAACTGAGCTTAACGTGCAAAAAATTGGTCAGCTTCTGGATAGCCGTTATGTACAAACAAAACTCTTGGAGAGTGCTGATTGGGATGTTGTGTTTAGCAAACTCAAAGAGATGTTTGATTATGATTTGGGTCGTGACGAGCTTTTTGGTTGGGGATGGCAACATGCGCATGGGACACAAGAAACTTTTAACCATATTACGTACCGGATTGAATTTAACAAGAGAGATTGGTGGCAAGAGTTATCTCGGTATTATCCTATCCTTGAGAAAAAAATTGAAAATCTTTCTTATTTTTCAAAGCCAAGCATAAGGGAATTGAGAGAAGCAGGTATTCACTCTGTCTGGCAACTTGTTTCGATACCTATAGGTTTGTTGCATTCACAGTATTATTTTTCATGGAAAAGCATTAAACAAATCAACTATGGGCTCATGCGTTCAGACCTTTGTCTAGAGATGGGTATTGTTGATAATTGGAAACTACATTTGGCAGCAGCCATTGCTCATGAGGAGAAAATCATACACCCCATGTTTCAGACACTGTATAATGCCAATTTATTAGAGCGCGTTGATAATTTAGAGCTATCTGTGCGTGCTGCTAATTGTTTGGATAATCTGGATATAACATATGTTTGGCAATTACTGCGTTTTTCAGAAAAAGAATTATTAAAAATTAAGAACTTTGGGCGAAAATCATTGAATGAGATTAAAGAAATTCTTGATGAGCTTGGCCTATTATCTTTTTTAGGCACACAGTTTACATCTAAGATAGCATTAGTATTTTATGCTGTGGCTTTAACAGCGAGGGTAGAGTTTCAAGAAGGTGAATGGCCAATTACAGATTATGAGATGATGAGACGTTTTAACCCAAATCTTTTCAAGCCTGTTGATGAGCTCAAGCTTTCCGCTCGATTAGCAAATGCTATTCAAAATATGGATTGTTATTACCTTTGGCAGGTTTGTGAGATTTCTGAAGTTGCAGACACAGACAGGTTGAGGAGGGTGAATATTGGCAGAAAATCTTTAAATGAACTCAAAGAAATCCTTAGTGACTTGGGTCTTAGGCTTGGCATGTCTTTTACGTCTAGACAAAAGGAGTTGTTAATAGACGCCACCTTTGCTTGATTTGATACCCCCTCATTCTCCATCCCCCATTCTTCATTCTTCAATCTTCATTCTTCAATGCAGCTCGCAAAAGCGAGCTGCGTGTCCTCAAGGACACGGAAAGTTCTATTTTACCCCATCCATTTCTTTACTGTTTCAGAAAAAATTTGTTATAAGCGCCGACCGAAGAATAACAATTACAGGTGATTATGAGAATATAGAGAATGTTGTTTCTGATAAAGTGCTGTGATTTTAAGAGAGTAAGGATTAAGACATGGAAGGTGTAAACGTAGAAATTTCACGATATGGTAATTGGCAGGATTTAGATTGGGATCAGCTTCCTGAAAGTTATTTGCCCAAAAAGTGGAAAACAACTGATATTAATAATGATGGTGTTCAAGATATTCTCGTTCCCAGTGAGTCAAAGTTAGAAACGATTCAAAATTTGGAACTAGATCAGGTAGAACGTGAGCCAAGTTTTATTTATGATGTTGAAGAAACAGAAGAGGGTGAAGTGGATTTTGATTCCGTGGATTTACCTCAAGAAGGTCTTGAACTGGAAAACGGTGACATAGATTTTGATGTTTTTGAAGAAATGGTTTCAGAATCTAGTTTTGAGCCTGTAAGCTACAAAGTTCTCTATGGTCAAAGTGATCTTACGTCCTTTAGTGCATCTGATCCTTTGCTTCATGGTAGTATTTTTCGAATGGAACGTAATGAACAATGTCGTGAAGGTAATTATAAAGTAGAGCTTGAACCAGGAACAGCAGATCATGTTTTGAGTAGTGAAGATGGTTCCTATGATCTCTATCATTTTGGATTAGCGACTTTATCAAGAATCCAAGGACTCGGTGAATACAATATTACTCATGTGCCCACGGCCTTTATCCGTGGTCTTGAGCTTCTAGAAGCTGACAAACAATCCACAGCTCATATTATGTCTATTGATGACGATCGCCAGGCTGCCTTATAATTATTGTCCAAAAACACCTACACATTTCCTTATGCTGTCAAAAAAACTGAACATTATCATAGTTTTCCACAGGTTGCTTGCATAAATAATGCATATTTGTGCTTGAGAAGATGATTATATTTAGCTAGCGTCACTGCTTCGTGATTATCGATAACCGATAACCGACAACTTACAAGGAGTCATTCATGAGTTCTCAAGCAGAAGTTAAATCAAACAAAATGCCAAAAGGTATTCCCTATATTATTGGTAATGAATGTGCAGAACGTTTCAGTTATTACGGCATGCGTGCCATCTTAGTGATCTACATGACCAAGTACTTGCTCGATATGAATGGCAATGCTGCTCACATGGATGAAGCTACAGCTAGAGGGTGGTATCATTTATTTTGTTCCAGTGTTTATTTCTTGCCCATTTTTGGGGCTATTCTTTCTGATGTTTACTGGGGGAAATTCAAGACCATTTTCTTGGTGTCTATAGTCTACTGTTTGGGCCATCTTGTCTTATCTATGTTTGAACACAATGTAGGTTTGGTAATTGGTTTATCCCTTATTGCGATTGGTTCTGGTGGGATTAAACCTGTTGTGAGTGCGAATGTGGGCGATCAGTTTACAAAAGTAAATCAGCATCTTATTAAAAAGGTTTTTAGTTATTTTTATTTTGCGATTAATTTTGGTTCCTTTTTCTCAACACTCATGACGCCATACTTACTGAATAAATATGGTCCTAGTGTAGCCTTTGGCTTGCCTGGTATCTTGATGTTTGTTGCGACAATCATTTTTTGGTTAGGACGTAAAAAATACAAGGTTGTGAAACCTGCTGGGTGGAAAAAATATGGAGAGGCTATTTTTAGTCCTGCCGGAAAAAAGGCGATTTTTCGTTTGAGTATATTCTATGTGTTTATTGCTCTGTTCTGGACACTTTTTGATCAATCATCATCA
>Ga0233437_1004646_pt1 | contig 15902 bp, 7 predicted proteins | sample SI_122_August201_FD_182714 | JGI IMG/M metagenome (GOLD analysis project Ga0233437, IMG submission 182714) | Seawater microbial communities from Saanich Inlet, British Columbia, Canada - SI_122_August2016_200_MG | ecosystem: Environmental > Aquatic > Marine > Inlet | place: Canada: British... | reverse complement strand
AACCGGTTGAGCGGTTCGATGCCGATAATAATTTCAGATACAGACTGCGCATACTCCGCAACAGTATGCATTGATTCCACGCCCCATTGCCACTCGTCATCCGTTCGCCCCCGACCCGGCAGATAGCCCCAGCCACAATAGATCGCCCCGCCGTAGACCACGGCTCCGGCCTCTGCGCTGAGATCGATCAGGCGTTTGGACAATTCAATACCTTTTTTCCGCACCGTCGGATCGGAAGCAATGGTATTGCAATCCACCGGCAGGCCAAACCCGGTGTTGATGGATAATCCCAGGTCCAACGCTGCCTGTCTAACCTTCGCTGCAGGGAAATTATCCACATCGAAGGGTATAATCTCCACCGCGTCAAATCCCATCTGCTTACACTTGTCCAACACCGGCAAATCTTTATCGATAAAAGTTTCTTTGAACAGGAGGGAATGAATTCCGAATTTCATAGTAATCTCCCTGCAAACGACCTGCCAGTGTTGAGGGCAAATATATGGTATCAACTTTGCATGGCGGCACTCAGAATTGGATATCTAATACATCCGATGCATCGGCCTTAATGCTGCGAATACCGGTAACAGTCTGCATTTTGTCTATTCCCGGCTCACCGGCATGCACGGTATAGGTTCCCGTGCGAAACACTTTCGGCCGGAAACTGTTGCCTCCAATGCGAAGTGTATAAACAATTTCCTGATCGGATTCATCCACAACCTGCACCACGGGATCTGTAATGCCGGAGAACTGCAAGGTCGGCAGCCATGCGGCGGCCTTCCGCCCATAATTGTCTTCCATATTAATGGTACGAGGCCAACCCGGATATTGGCCACTGTCACCCTCGCGAGGATCAGCCTTGCGTTGCCAGCACTCAATAGTAATGTTCCGTTTCTGTTTATTCAGACGCAAAACGCCATAGCCCGGTACTCTTAGATGTAATCTAGAAGCTTGCTGGGAACGGTCACTGGCTGTATATTCTTCCGGATTTTTTGGATTGGCAACAGCCAACACGGTAACGGGATGATCCCAGCCGTCCCGATGTTCACCGGTATAGGTCGGCATGCCGGCTTCTCGATTTTGACCGGGAATCGGTGGGTTCCAGGTCCGGGGAAAAAAGTTTGCGATGGATGGCACACAGAGCGAATATCCGGCATCATTCCATTCATCTACACCATGATGTACGAGGCTCGCCAAATGCTGGTCACCGGCAAGGTGAAAGGCAAAGCCGCGGCGCAGTTCGCGCACGGCCTTATTACGTCCCGTCTGAGGCCACCCGTTGGAATCCATATCGGGCTGCAGTACGCCGTCCCGTGTTTGCAGGTTGCAGAAAATTGTTTGCGACAGGGCAACTTTCATGGAAGCTCCGCGCCAATCGGCGGCCCAGTCTTTTAAAAAATCAAGCTGTCTTTGCCCCAATAACGTTGCCTCCGGTACGTCCGCATTTTTAGAATCGTAGTTCGGCGTCACAATCCAGGCGCCCATTGTTTTGGCGTCCTTCAGAATTTTCGGTGGAGATTTAAATTTGCGGTCTTCAAGAATGGCAAAACTGACGCCCCCGTAATTCATCGCACCGTAATACACACCGATGCCCTGATCTACAGGCGTCGGGTCATAATGATCGGGCAGATGGCTTGTTTGCGTACGCTCCACCATTTTCACGAATTCGGCGCTCATCACGTACCCGCCGTTATGCTGGTCCCCATCGGCATTACGGCCACCGGCGCCCCAGAAATTGCCCTGGTAAATATCGTGATCGTCGGGCAGGCACACTACCGGCAGGTCGCGGACCAGTTCCCCATATGCCCAGCACCAGAGGTACCACTTGTACAGATAATCCAGCCGGGATTTCCACTCCGGCCGATAATCCGCATTGGTCGGGCTGGCCCCCTGGTACACCTGATCGCCCGTAAACACCAGCAGATCGGGTTTTTGCACCCGGACGTGCGTCACGATATCTGCATGTGGAAACCAGAGGTTGTTGACGGTCCAGCGGTCTTCCGGATTGCCCCGTGGGGGAGCAATCCGGTTATCCACACCGTACCCGACATTGGCGTTTCCGGTAAATCCCACTACATTGACAACCGGTTTGTCAACCGGTTCGGGACGAATCCGCCCCTCCCACGCATACTCATGAACCGCGTTATTCGACTCTTTCAGCGCATAGGTAACACGGTACTGCGCTTCAACGGAGCTATCCCATGTGTCCACACGAAAGCCGGCGGTAAATCCCGGTCGAATAATTATTGATTCTGCAACAGGTTCCCACGCTGCGCTATCTTCTGACCAGATTTCCAGCCGCGCAGTCAGGTTATCATTGTCGCCCAGCGGCGGCATTTGGGCCGTTAGTTTTAATACGCCATTGCTGAGTGTATGCTGAACGGCAAGTACGGGACCGAAGTTACGCTCTTCATATTGTTCAATCTTTGGCCCGGAAACTTCCCAGTCACGAAACCAGTACGATGCGACATCAGTACGGACGCCGGGATGAGAGACCAGAGCTATGCTGCCCTCAATCCAGGAATCGGGAATCCCCCGCCTCGTCCCCTGTGCAAGCAATTTGCCACTCTGGTAATCGTAGGCGGCCAGTGTGACATCGTACCCTTCTTCAGCGGGAACGGCATCCAGGCGCAGTTCAATGTCCTCATCCACAGAGCGACCATTTTCACTATTCTGTTCGTTCTCTGGCGCGAGCAGCACAGGCTGTCCATCATCACCGGCACGCGCATCGTCGACAAAAATTATCTGTCCCTGCCCGTTATATCCAGCAACGAGACCATCACTATGTGTAGTAAAATGATGCACCAGAGCGGCAGCCCGATAATCCAGATCCGCATCACCGGCGCCAATCAGAAATCCCGACCAGGTATCCCTGGATAAGGCCCCGGCGGACTGTATCACACCCGTTCGCACTTGTAGGTGAATAGCGCTGCGCTCATGTCCCGACCGGCGCGTCAACAGGTGCAATGTCCGCATGGGCTTGCCGACAGCAGTTTCAATACATTCGATACGTCCCTCATGCAGCCGCCAGTCCTGCAGGCGGTTCGCCCAGTATTCCGGACCAATCCAGGAGCGAGCGATCTGCTCCGGCCAGGCACTTCGCCACACATTTGACTCTTTTCCGGCAGAGCAGGAACAAAGCCGTACCAGGCAGACAATTACAATCAAATGGAATAACAATTTCCCTCTAAAAGGGGTGCTTTCCGTGTGGTACATGAGTTTGTGTCCTTGCAGTAACCGGGGTATGGTAGTTACTGGTAGCAAATTCTATACAGTCTATTACGAATCACCCTGCAATATATCAAGTTCTATTTAAAAATTCCCCCCGGAATATAAAATCATCCCGGGGGGGACCCTTGGTTGGTTTCCGGTAGGACACCGGAGGGGGTACAATTGTTACAGCAATTCTATGTAACGTAATGCATCAAAACTCCAGACCTATGGTGAACTTGTGCACCGGATCGAAGACGCCGTAGTTGTTGAAGGCATAATCGAATTGGACCGCATAGTTCTCCATCGTGCCGCGCAGGCCGGCGCCGAAGGTAATGGATTCTTCGTCGTAGTTGGCCTTATAGCCGCCACGTAACGCCAGCGCGCCGCGATACCAGTATTCCGCCCCATAATGCAGGCGACTGGAAAAGTCACGACTGTGCTGAAAGTCGGACGATACGGTGGCCGCATGGTTGGCCCCGAGGCCGTGCAGCGAGAACAGGTCGATCAAGTCAGCGGCAACACCGAATTTCAGTTCCAATGGCAGGGAGAATTCATCGGCGATGAATTCTTTTTCCTGCGAGAAATTCCGGAACGCCGCGCCAAACCGGATACCCTTGATGTGCGTGTAGTACATCACACCCACGTCAAACACCGGCATGTCGAGTTTATGATCGATTTCCCGTTCGTCCACGGCAATCGGATTGCCCTGTTCGTCGGTGTCGGTCACCTGGGTCGCTGTCGCGGCGCCAAAATCTACCTGCGCCCATTTCAGCGTACCACCGAAACCAAACCGGTCGGTCATCGTCCGCGCATAGGTGATGCCTACCGCGAAGGCGGTCGGCGTAAAATCACCCGTGTACGTGTACCCGCCCGAAATCGGGTCGAGCCGCGTACCGACGAAGGTGCCGTAGTCCATCATCACGGCGTTGATGCCAAAGACTCCGTATTCTTCGAAGTTCCAGGCCACTGCGCCGGCAAAGTAATTAATGTCTGCAATACCCTTGGTTGCGTCAAAGAAAGCGCTCCCATGCTCTGCCCGGGCCAAACCGGCCGGGTTCCAGAACATGGCGCTGGCATCTTCAGCAATTGCCATATAGGCATTGCCAAGACCCGCGCCGCGTGCGCCAATGGGGTTCGAAAGAAACTTGAAGCCCGATTGTGCCACTTTCTTCAACTTCGCATCCGCCGGGGTCACCAATACACAGGAGACCGCCAATGCAAGCAGCAGGCCCAGTGCCATTGTCCGTCGAATCATTAGATCCTCCTTATACTCATATGTGAGCCGTAGCCCGGCTTAGCGAATAACGACAAATTTTACAAATTGGTCCGGCAAATTGCCGAGAACTTCATTGGTCGCCGGATCCACTTCCTTGGCTTCCAACACGGCCAGGATGTAAATGCCACTGACAACCAGCTGATTTGATATGGTTTCCTGAAACCAGACTTCCTGTGCCGATTGATCCGTATGTTCTATTGTCTGAATCAAATCGCCCGTTTCCGTATATATCTTGAGCTTGCACAGACGTGGCAATTTATCGAAGAGAATCTTATTCGGATCGATTCCTCCAAACCGGGAGGCGCCACCGTCAAGCATCCAGGGATTCGGCACCACAACGACCTCAGTGGTCACCTGCAAACCCGGTGTAAAGGGAGTCACGGCAATCCCGGAACTGGCCGTCTGGAACCGGGAACCTTCGATGGACTCACCTGGATTCACGCCATACAGGTTTTGCGAGCCGTCATCAAAACCTGTCACCGCATAGAAATAATCCTTTCCGGAACTAACATTCGGATCGAGAAACCGGAACACGCGACGGGTTGTGCCGTCTTGCAGTGTAAATTCATCGTTGTAATGATCCGTTCCGAGAGCCGGGCTGCCCGTCAGTGACTGGCCGGTCGGTCCCGTACTTCCGGTGGCAGTAACCGTGCCGACTAATTCCCATTCCAGATATCCGAAATCCTTGATTTCGGTCGGTTCATTGACATCAGGTCGACCCTGCTTCCGGTACACACGCCATCCGACAAAATCATCAACGCCGGTGTCGTGGTCGGCAAACATGGCCTCGTCCGGGTACCAGGCATAGACTTCATTTCTTTCCGGGCCTCCGCGAACCAACACGTCGGGAGATGGCGGTGCATCCGGCATCCGGTCCATTCCCACTCCATCTTTTTTCTGCTCGATGGTCAGCCCGCTGTTGGTGCCCCCATGCCAGGCATAAAAGCTGTTGTCAATCACCCGAAACAGGGTATCCTTGACACCCTCCAGCACCATAAATTTCTCGAGGTTCGTGAGCGGCGTCAAACCGGTCCCTTCCCCATTAGGATGCTGCCCCGGCCGTTCCTGTGCCAGCCACGTCAGGTAACGAGCGCCCAGATCAATAGATTCCCGATTGGGCAAGTCACCCACGGCAAAGGTGAATATATAATCGTGTTCTTGATTGGGGGAAATGGTGTAAGGCCCCGACGTCAGAAAGACGTTATCCGTCCCAAGATTTCGCTCCGCAGCTGATACAACCGGCGCGCCGGCGACTGCCGCTTCGGTCACACCCGACCATTCCAAACCATTGGTATTTACGCCCATGCTTTCAAAATACTGCCGCTTGGCGCTCTTTTGAAACTCACCGGTCACCGTGTGCAACGCCCATTTCTGCGGCACATTATTTTCCCACGCGCCAAAGTTTGTGAGACGACACCGGCGGGTAAAAAATGAACCCGGCGCATTCTGTGTCAAATCGGTCAGATGAAAAAAGTCACTGGGATCATCCGGACTCCGATCAGAATGAAACACGGCGCTCCCAATAATCCGGTCGGCAACAAACTCACCTGTTTCCGCTTCCTGTGTTCTTGCAAAGGCCGGACCGACCAGCGGGCTGCCGGTATCATCAAGCGGATCCCCGTTCCAGTCCTGAATATCGGGCGCCGATCCATCGGACGTATAGAATATCTGCAAATTGGCGGCACGGGGTGCATCGCCCGCATTCAGCAACCGCGAGGGCGCTTCCATATAATCAGTGAATTCTTTCTGCCGTTTGTCTCCCCAGGCATTGGCAGTTACTCCCCAGAGCCGTTTGGACCGGGCGATCTGTGCGTTCCAATGATGTCCAAACCAGTAAGTCAGCACCTGACCGGCGGGCAAGGTGGTAACCTCCGGCGCATCCGGATCCGATGTAATCCCATCATAGAGCATATTCCAGTGATGAATCACACTCCGATCCAGGTTCTTGTTTGGCGTCGCCCAGTGTGTTGATGTTAATCTATACCCGTCAAAATTCGAGACGGATACAATAACATTCTGCTCCAGGGGCAGGTGCGGGTCAACAATCCCGGAGGGTTCCATGAAATCCGGTTGAATGGGAATCTGATTTGGTCCCACCATAACGAGCGGTGGACGGTGCCGGGCGGTCACCTGAAAAACGAAGGGCGTCCGGTTTACCCGGTTGGGCCAACCGGCATTGCCTCCGGTCCCAAAAGAGTGAAATATCTTTTCCATGGGCGCCGGCTCGTTTTCATGCAAAACCTGTTCAATAGCCGTCATCGGCCAGTACCCAAAAATATTCCCGGAAACCCATTCGTCCTGCGGGTAATAGAATTTTCCGGCTCGGGCATTGGTTTTGTAATCACTGCCGCGAACCAATGGATTGATATTCAGAAAGCTGGCGTTCATGCTGTGCATGACGCGCCCGATGTCCGTGGACAAATAGAGTTGCGCCCGGGATGAATTCGGCGCGAAGAGCCACAGCATCATGACAGCAAGAACGATGCAGGCTCCTTGTTTGCGATATGATAACATTACGGTCATCTCCTTTTTGATATTCGTCCAACAAATAGTGGATGCGATTTAGTTTATCGTGAACGAAATACCATAGTATATATCCCGCTTGTCATCGAAGAGGATATTGTCTTTCCACCAGGGTAAGGTATCCCGCAGGTGAGCGGGCTTGTATTCACCCCAGACGTCATTGCCGGCCGGTGTGCTGCTGCCATATTTGCTGTCATACCGAAAGGCGTTTTCATAACCTGTCGTAAAGGTTTCTTCAATCGCATTGTTTCCACTGGGGCCAACGAGGAACTTCTGGTTCCAGAGATTGAATACCTGCACGAAAAAGCCCAGATTCATCCGGCGTCCGATACCAATTCGCTTTTCCGCCCGCACATTGGTGTTGGAGCGGTTGACGTTATCAACATAAATGTTCTCCGATGCGATGATACCGGGAACCAGCATCCGATCCGATCGGTCGTCCCAGGTATAAATCATATTGACAATGATATTGTCGAAGGGATGCACCTTCTCACCGATTTTCGGTCCCCATTGTCGCGGAGAGAAGAATCCAAATGTTCCCCGGAAGTTAGGTTGCGGGTGTGGACGGTTTTCCTGCAGCGATCGCACGGTATTTTCCCGCTCGGAAAGATTGCTAATCAGGTTCTGCCATTCCTTTGCGGCGCCGGCCCGGCCGGAGGAGCGAATCAGGTACGTATAGTTGGTCCGCGCCCGGAACAAACCGTAATTCTTATCCAACCGGAACTCTATGCCGCGAACATCCGAATACCCTGATGCGATGTCGGAGCTCATGATGAGATCGCCCAGTGAATTCTCCCATTGGAACGGCCGGATCAAATCATCGCTGTCTTTAAAGAAACCGGCGGCATGGAAAAGAAACCACCCCTTGATATTCTGTTCGTATCCCATTTCCATCTGGATGGTACGCGGCCAGTCAAGGTTCACATTGGGTATCGTCGAGGTTGATACCCCTTTCGTGGTCGGCTCGGCAATCCAAACCAACATATCCCGAAGCCGGGGACGTTGATAAAACCAGCCGTAATTGAAATACACTTTGCTGGCCTCCGTCACCGGAAAAGACAACCCAAGGCGAGGACTCCATTTGACCTGCACTTTCCCATTGGCTTTGGGCGCTGTGTCAAAATGGCCGGGGCCGTTAGCTCCCACATTGGAACTGGCATAGGCCCGGTCGAAAGGCTGGCTGAAGTCCACCGCTTCGCTGGTCGGATCATAGATATCCGCTCGAATACCGATGTTGGCAATCAAGCCCTGTACTTCAATCTTGTCCTGCAGATACAGGCTGGCTTCGAAGGGATTATCGTTGAACTGCGGCCACCAGGGCAAGTAGGAACCCGCAATGTCAAACCGCTCCGCTCCATCATTGAAATTGGAGCGAAATCCTACGTCCGCGGCAGGTACCGCGGTTTGCACGGTTTGCATGTTTACGATATGGTAAAACCGGAAATCAACACCCAATTTGAACTGGTTGTGCTTGGTAAGCTGCGAGACCATGGTCGCTTTTCCGCCGTGCATTTGGGTGCGTGTCCGGTCCAGGGAGCGTCCTTCTCCAAAAGTTCGGTACTCGCCAATCCGGTCCACGGGTGTTCCCTGTCGCCATCCGTTGTAGCCGATATTGCCCTGTACCAGTGTAATGCCCGGCAGTGTCTGCCCGTATACCAAACCGCCATTTTGGGGCAGTGTCAGATTCGGCTCGTAATTCATGTTTAAAACATGCCCATAATCAAAGCTTCCGGGAAGAGTCGCCGGATCGATATCGCTTGCCGCGCCTGTCGCAATGTCAAGCCGGCTCGGACCTTTGAGCCCGCCAAGGCCGTCAACCAGCGTCTGGTCATCAAACCACTGCGACATCAATTCGCGTGAGAATTCCCACGTACCGGAACCGCCGGTGGAAAACGGCTGATTCCGCGCATTGAGGTTTGTTCCCGCCACGGCGCTCATGCCGTTGATGTCCTGATTAATCTGAGAGCGCAAAATGGGATCCAGTCGCTGGGCGACGCCGTCAACAAAAATATCGCTCGGATCGTTGGTGAGAAACGTCCGCGGCTCTCCCCGTGTATTGGCGAGCCCGTCAATATTATACATCCAACTGGTATGCGAATCGAGATCTGCAGGACGCATGGGATTCTGATTGTCTACGTTCTGCTGATACATGTATTCCAGCTCAAAATATGTGCGCGGACTGACCGTGTGAGTCAACCGGGCGCTGGTCTGGAACAGGTACGTATTACTATGCAGAATCGCTCCCTCATTGAACAATAAATTCCACGCCCGCCCCATATCACCGCTTGCCCGCAATCCTCCGGAACCACCGCCGACCAGCGCTTCATCATTCCAGTGCGCGTTAACACTGGCAGCTTCACCATACAGCATGTTGAAGCGCAGTTTCGTGGCGCTCCCGAGGCGGCTGGTGAGTTTGGCCTGCAGGTTATGGTCACGGTAATCCCGCCGGGATGAAGGATAGGGCAGCCGCGCGGTCTGGCTTCGATATGACACCATAAAGGTGCTGGTGCTCAAAATATCACCCAGTCTGTTACCCATAGATTCACCCGGCAGCGGTCCGGTGAATGTGACATCCATATCATAATCGGGTTTGTTTCCGTATTCAATACCCTCGTGCTGCACCATCCATTCGGCGAGCAAATCCGCAGGCTCCAGATCATCGGATATCTGGTTATTCCCCTTGAGATCGTCACTCATAGCATTCCAGCCGGAAAAACCCAACTGTTGCGGAAATCCTCCAACCGGCTCCATGCCGTATTGTTCCCGTTCCGCGGCGGAATACACGCCTCCGGAATTGTCGGCATAGACGTCTGTTTCCGCATCATAGGTCCACCCCCGATACTCGGGGCTGTTCTCGTCAATAATAACTTCACCCTGCAAGCCCCATGATTTGGGATCACCGTCTGCAACAAAAGACGCGCCCTGTTGACTACCGGGCAGAAAGTTGTTCTGTCCCTCGCGGACGATATAATAGGGATTGTCACGGTCGTACAGGTTCCGTCCAAAATGTTTCAGGTCGGAAAAACTGTACTGGCTTTCGAGCGCCAGGGAATACTGCTCGCGGGAGCCGTCGCGGGTCACGACGTTCACCAACCCGGACCGAACCCGGCCATACTCCGCATTAAAACCGCCGGTCTGGATGGAGACTTCCTTGATGGCCGTGCGGCTGACCGCCATGTAGCTGTTCGCCAAATTGGCGTTCATGGTCGAGAGGCCATCCACCAGGAAATCCGTTTCGTCCCGATCGCCGCCGCGAATACTCAAAAACTTGCCGCCGTTACTGCTGGTAAACTCGACGCCTTCCTGAATCTGCAGGTAGTCCACCACAGAGATCACAGGAGAACTGGTCATCTCCTCACCCGCCATGTATGTGCTGCTGCCGGAGAGGTCCATCTGAATAATTTCCCGCTCGGCGCTGATGGTCACCGCCTCGCCCTGGACAGCCTGTGTGCCCATTTGAAAATCCACGGTCACCGTTCGATCCATCTGGACCAACACATCCGTTTTCACTTGTGAGGAGTACCCGACCATGGTGACCTGGGCAGAATAGCGACCCGGCGGAATATTGATAATAAAGTAATCACCGTCCGAATCCGTGGCAGCGCCCAGCGTCGTCCCTTCCAAAACAATATTCACTCCCGGAAGCGGATCTCTGCTCTGGGCGTCAATCACTTTTCCGGAAATTTTTCCGGTCTGGGCAATTGCGGCGGCATTGAACACCAGCATGCCCAGCATAGTGATTGCCAACAACCGCAAAAACTTATCATACCATAGATTCATCATGAGTTACGCCCTCCTTTCAGGAAGCAACACTAATGACACTCCAACCAAGTTACACAACTTGCATACGATGAATTGTTGTACCCCCAAGTACAATGCTACATTTCATACTACACCTTCCACATGTAACATGTTACTTGTAATGAAAACAATCTCCCCACTTTTACATTGTATATACCACCATATAGTTTATCGCTTCAATTATTTCTGCCGCAAATCCACTTTCACACGTTGCGGATGGTGAAACCTATATACTATCACCCCATACCTTCAATGCTTCCAACGTACGAACCTTTTCTTTTAAAAGGTGCTGCTGAAGGAGCTGCCCCGTTCCTTTCGCATCCCTGATTTTGATTTTCTCAAATATTTTTCCATGTTCCTTATGAACATCTTTATAGGATACTATCAATTTATCAAGATCTTTCGCCTCCACAGTCATGCTAATACGAGTGATATGCATATCCGCATGCAATGATCGATATACTTTCATCAATTTTCCGTTTCCCGCCGACTGCACAATCCCCTGATGAAACCGGTACCCCACTCCAATATACTGTTCAAATTCAAATGTTTCCGGACTCGCACCAGTAAGTATTTTTCTGCCATATTCCATCAAGTCATCCATATCAGCAATGGCATCATCTGAAATCGAAAATATTCCCTGCTCTGCCGCCCAGGGTTCCAGAACAGCACGGCAGTCGTATACTTCACCGATTTCTTTGAGATACAGCGGTTTTACAAACGTCCCGGTATTGGGTTTGATTTCCAGCAGCTCCTCCTGCGCCAGTCTGTTAAACGCATCCTTGACCGGTGACCGGCTAACCTGCAACTGTTCGGCTATATCATGGATGTTCAGTTTCTGCGCTATTTTGAATTCCCGATGCAGTATCATCTTCTTCAGAACATCATACACCTGAACACCGACGCGTGTATGCTTGATAGGTTCCATCTGCACTTTGGAATTTTCATTCATATTGGTTGCCTCTTGATTCCTGTATAATTCGGTAAAGCAGCAATCTGCCTGCTCAAATAATACCGCCGATTTCATCCATGATATGCAATAAATCATCCATGTTGCGTTGTATATGATTCTTCAACTCATGCTTCACCTTGCGTACATCATGTTTTTTATAGGCTTGAAGAATCCGTTCATGCTCTCGCTGGGAGACCAATGACCGATCCCGGCCATTGGCGTATGAAAACCGTGCGATCTGCAAGTGCGCATGCAATGTATCGTATACTTCGACAATTTTTCGGTTTCCGGAATGCTGCATTATGAGACGGTGAAACTGGGTGTCCAATTCCAGAAATACATTATAATTGAAGGATTCTTCATCGGTATCAACAAACAGCAATTTGGATGATTGTACAACCTCCTCAATTAACCGCATGCCCTCATCAGTAAATTTCTTTATACCCTCTCCGACTGCCCATACTTCAATAATAGATCGAAATTCAAATATATCCGCCATATCATCAGCAGTCAACGACTTGACAAATGTGCCGGCGTTGGGCCGGATTTCAAGCAATCCCTCCAATGCAAGGCGATTGAAGGCTTCTTTTACCGGAGACCGGCTGACACCCATTTGTTCAGCCAATTGATAAATGTTCAGCTTGTCATCGCGCTGGAATTCACGGCTGAGAATTTTGTCACGCAACCGAAGATATACCTTTTCCCCTAAACTCTCTCGCTGGATATGAGCAATTTCAGGCATTACAATCCAATGTTGCTATGAATGAGCCAGCCAGTCGGAATTACTTGTACCTCATTACGTTTTACCGGGGAACTCACCCCGATTACCCCAAGTACCTGTACTCGGTGTTTCACAACACGACGAAGGTTGCATGTGACATGTTATTTGGAATGTAACATGTCACATGCCATTTGTCAAGTACTATTTTGCTTTTGTGCATCATTTATTACTCTGCAGGCTTTATAAAGTGAATTCTGTATTGCATCCTGCTCAAAGGTACCACTGATTCCAGGCCAAAAGTAATATGCCCGGAATCATCAGGCAAACTCTCCGAATGGTCTGTCGGGAAAAGACTGCAGATACTCCCCTAATAATACCCGCATATCTCGTACCTTGTCTGTATACTTCGGATTCTCCGCAAGATTGTTGAGTTCCCGTGGATCGTTACGCAAATCAAACAACTGGTCCTGTGCAAAATAATTCGGATTGGCCTGCGCACGTTTTGAAAGCCCCTTGTTTGTGATATAATCCGGCGGCACTTTTAAATTGCCACTGTCAAGTTGTCTTTGAATATCCGCAGGATACCGGACTGCGATGTACTTCCAATCCTCTGTACAGACCGCGCGGGCATAGCCTATCTCGAAGTACAGTGACTTCCGGGATAGATCATTTGTTCCTTCAATAAGTGGCTTCAAGCTAATGCCGTCGAGAGGCATCTCCGGTGGTGGTGTCGCGCCGGAGATATCTATGAAAGTCTGCGCGAAATCGATATTCTGTACCAGAGTATCACACTCCGAACCAGCTTGAATATGACCCGGCCAGCGCATTATAAGGGGGATGTGCACGCCGCCTTCGTAAAGCGAGGATTTCAGGGTTGTGCCGTGGTCCGAATTATACACTACCAGCGTATTATCGGCGACGCCCAGTTCCTCCAGTTTGTTCAGAAGCGCTCCCACCCAGGTGCAGTAGGCAGTCTCCTCCGGAAGCCCGGCATCCCGAAGCCGTGACCGGATGGATTCCCGTGTCGGCATCATCTCAAAACGGTTAGGCGCGATACCCTCGCCGGTAATCCGGTCATTTTCAAACACAGACTTCTGGGGAGGCGGCCCATGATGCATTGTTGTCGAAAAATACAGAAAGAACGGCTGTTTGTGATAGTTGTCCAGGAACTCGTTGGCGTTTTTAACAGTCCAGTCGATGTTATGCATATTGAGCTGTTTATTACCGACTTCCTTCAGGTTCGCCCAGTACATACCGCTTGCGTAGTCAAACCCGCATTCCTTAACAATATCGCAGATCCGCTCCTGGTTTTGTTGCAGGGCCGCTGCAATCACAGGATCCTCCGGATCACTATCCGGATCTAGTTCCTGAAGTCCAAAATCCTGCGGTGAGTTTCCCATTCGGGAATGGATCAACGGACCCAAGTGCCATTTCCCAACGATGCCGGTTGCGTACCCCTGATTCTGCAGAACCGATGGCAAGTTCAGACCGTCCCGTTCCAGACTGATGCAGTGGTTACTCATTCGCCCCAGGGTTCCGGGCGGATACTGTGAAAGATAATCGCTGTGACTGCAGCGACCGGCGTACCGTCCGGTAAGTGTCGAATAACGGCATGGCACGCAAACGGAAGAGTTCGCATAAGCGCGGGTAAATCGCATGCCGTCCCGTGCCAGACCGTCAATATGGGGTGTCAGCACATTGCCGCCGTAACAGCCCATGGTGTTGAAATGCTGGTCGTCGGTCAGAATATACACAATATTAGGTGGGCGGTCCTGGGCATTCAAGGGGCTCCCTGCAACGCTTGCTCCAAGAGCTGCCAGCCCGGAATGCTTGAGATATTTTCGTCTTGATATTTTCGACATGGGGGTTCTCAAAGTGCTCTGAATCTGATTATTCAGCTATGTCCGCTCTTCAATTCACTGTGCATACGATTCACGCCCCCAGTAAAACAGGTAACAGGTTTCAGGATCCATTGGATAATCAAATTCCTGAATATTTTCACCGACAACCGTATCACTGTATAATTCCCGCACATTCCCCCTGCGCGGCAGGTGGAATCGTTTGTTTCCGCCTTCGGTTCGGCACTGCACTGCAATGTATGATTGATTGGCATACAGAACGTCATCCGAATCCGAAAACATGTGTACATCGGCCTGATGCGCAATTGCCCGCAAGATTTCCGAAGGCACTTGCGTGGTTCCGGCATAGATGGATGTCCCGTTGCTATTCTGCTTCATTGCAAATCCTGTGAGCCCGCCCTCAATAAACATACCGAGCGGAACGGCATCGGGATCAGTCACATAAAATCGCGGCCCCACCCGGTCACGGCTACCGAATTCAATATTTGCCGGCAATCCGGGAAGTGCGGATTGTTCACCAACTCCCGTCGTAATACGCAGAGGCTGCTGCAGTTGTGACGGAACAAAGTAGGCCACATCGGATCCGCTAGCCGGAGCAGGTGTTACATACTCATTTCCAAGCTCTTCACGTCCTTCATGTACCGCAACGGAGTGCCCGATAATCCCCTGACTGCTGAACACCTGGTACCGGTCGCGCAGAAAACTCTCTTCCGCAATCTGCATACCAACCAGTTTGCCCATCCGCTCTGCCGATGCCTTGCCGGAATCGTCCAGGTAGCCCGGCGCGTACATCCAGAGTACAGTGCTGTCGTTACGCTTTACTTTCAGAGCGAGTTCCGACATTTCCAAATCGGACAATGAAAACAAATCGGTAATAATATACAGCTTGTAATCGGGCACATCGGGATGGGCAATATCCTCATTCAAATAGAAATCATATGGTGCGCCGATGATTGATGCATTGGTCAGAATATTTTCGTACGGTGAACCTATTTTAATCATACCGTCGAGATTAATCCACGCGAGGCTCTCTTCATCACCAATAATGGCGATGTCTGATACTGAACCACGGGGATGCTCCAGACTGTGCGTGCCAATACGGTTCATTTTTTCGAGCAATGGCCAGAGTTCCACTTCATGTGGATACCGCCCCTTCATGACTTCCATATAGGCCATACCGTTGTTAGAGAAAAACAGGTTGAAACGTTTTTTCAGCCGTTCGAAATCAGACCGGCGATCTCCCTGCATAGCATGATCGATGGCCAGCAAGTGCATCTGGTTGTGCAGCGCCATAGTGCTTGATGACAATCCTTCCCGGCGAGTCGGCTCGGTCAGAGACCAGGTGGAGAGCGGCGGACTGACCTGAAACTGAATATTGGGCGACCGCACCATTTCGCGTTGCGCATTCTTGCCCATTAAGTGTGCGTGGTCGCCGCCTCGCAGATGGGAATACCCGTAGGAAGCGCCCACCAGTTTTCGCTCAGCAGTTTCTTCCCGAACGATTTTAGCAAAGTAGTCGACGGTCTCCGCAACCACTTCCGAATGGTAGAGCGTGTAATC
>Ga0233437_1004641_pt1 | contig 15921 bp, 15 predicted proteins | sample SI_122_August201_FD_182714 | JGI IMG/M metagenome (GOLD analysis project Ga0233437, IMG submission 182714) | Seawater microbial communities from Saanich Inlet, British Columbia, Canada - SI_122_August2016_200_MG | ecosystem: Environmental > Aquatic > Marine > Inlet | place: Canada: British... | reverse complement strand
ATATGTTGGTAGTTCTGTAATTCCAATTCTTCTTGCATATTTTAACATTATAGAATGATATACTTTACTTTGCTTTTGTTTATCATTACAAAAACTCAACACATAATCAACAGCACTTCTAAAATGCAAGGGCTCTTTTTGCCTTTCATTTAAATCAAATACTCTTTGTATTAATCTATATATATCAAAATTTTCATGACAGTCAGTATAGCAACGGAATAAATGTGTATTGAAATAGTAATATAATTTCATACTTTTAGCATGTTCCATAGGATTATGACATATAGTAGGGAAAATAATACCATTCTCTATTTCTATATACGAATCTCCGCCTAACTCTTGTATAATGTCAATTATTTGCTTATTTGTTAAATTATTTTTTAATTCAATTAAATCTACATTGTAACTATCAAACTTCACTTTTCCAAATGTTTTCATTTATATTAACGCATTTAGATCAATAGTCTCTCTAGATGCTTCCCTTTCTTCAACTTCTATTATTGGTTCTATTATTACTGATTTTTGTTCATATTCTTTTGTACTTTCTTTTCTTTCTGATTCTTTTTCTAATAAGCATTTTTCAATAGCTTCCATATCAACTTCAGCTTTTACAATATTCATTTTAATAGGTTTATAATCACTATCAGTCATAAATAAATCTTCAACACGCATAGTGCCTAAGTCTATAATACTCCATATACGTATATCTTTATATCTTCCACGTCTTACTTTAAATATATCAGTAACATGTGTTGGCATACAAACATTTATTTGCTCTAATGTAGGTTTTAAAAATTCTCTTTCTTCCCTTGTAACTTCCATTGATATAGAGCCAACATCTATCTTATCACAAATAGATTTAGCACCACGTATCAAATGTTCGTTACGTATGCCTTTATGATCTTTCCATTGAGCATTTAATTGTGTACCGCTCATAATAAAAATACCTAAGTTTTTAGCTAGATCTTTTAATGCTGTACTTAACATCATTAAAGCTACATCTTCTCTTACCCTTAAATCTCTAAATTCATTTAATAGACTTGGACTAGAAAATATATAATCATAAAATACATTAACAATTTTATTTTGTACATGATGTTTACGTATTACAGTAGTAAGTTGAGCAATACTAGGATCAGGTATTGACTCTATAATCAAATTTCCTTTATATTTTTCAGTAACTTGAATAGCATAATCAATTCTATCTTCTTCACCTATTTCATATCTACCACTTAGTATTCGTTCTTCATTAACTCCTGATAAATAAGCTAAGATAATAGTTTGAACTTCATCATAATCTAATTCAGTAGTTATAATAACTGATTTTTCACATGCTCCATTATATACCCATTGTTTTAATTTCAAATCATACATCTCTGGATAGCTTAGATAACATGCATTACTAATCATACGTCTTGATTTACCAGAGCCAGTCGAACCAGATGATAAATAAAACTTACCTTTTCTTGCACCACGTACTGATGTATTATATATATCTCCTTGTAATGGGCGACCAATCTCTGGAGATAGCTTCAATGCTTCTTTTAAATTTGCTAATTCATATGATGCATCCATTGAAGTAGCATTTGCTTTTCCTACATAATCATACTGTAATGTTGTAAAATCATGTAGTATAATATCAAAGATAGATGAGATGGATAACTGTTCAAAATATTCTAACATATCTTGCTCTTTTGTTATATCATAATCATCACCATCAGGATATATTTTCTTTATATTAAATCCTTCTTTTTTTAATGCACGTAAAGCACTTAACTTCTTAAAATAACTATAATAATAATCAAAACTATCATATTGAAACATATCTTCACAATCTTGTAAATATGTTATCCCATTATTTTCTGAAAAATTCTTATATGGCATATCATATTTAGATAGGAAATTATCAACATCAATAGGAGTTATTTTCATAGCACCTACTTGAAAAAGATTAGAAATAGCCATAAATATATTGCGGCTAAATTTATCATTAAAATCTACTGGTATTATAGTATAAGTACCAATATCTCCTAAAATCAATGGGTTATTAAGTAATGCACCAATTATTTGCATATTTGATTTCTTATCTACTAATTGTGCTATTGTAATTACCCCCTATTCTAATTCATATAATTTTACTGTTTTGGGTTTTGGTTTAATCTTAACAAGTTCAATTTTGCGATTCGTAATTTCTCTTTTAATATCTGATGCAACAACACTTTGAGTATGTTTTTTACGAGCATAATAAGCTTGCGCATCATCATATATATATGGTATAAACCCTATTCTTTCTTTTGCATTTTCGGGTTTTTGTTTTTTAATTTCAAATTGGAAACGTAAGGCGTTATACATACCTAAATCAGTATATCCATAGCCTTCTATAAAACGTTTGCGTTGTGTGTATACTACTGGACCAGGCGATTTTAAACCAAATACTTTACAAACATAAGATGTGAATAATTCCTTATCTATTTGTAAATCATAGCATCTAGGATGATACCATACATTTTTATATCTGACGCCTTCGGTTTTTCTAACTGGTGTACTACATGATTTACATTTTACTACTTGTCTCTCAGCCATATCGTACTCCTTTCTTAATAAAAGAGGGAGGTATCATCCTCCCTTAAATTTTAATATATTATATTATTATAATAATTTATTTTGATTGCTTAGCTGATAATTCTTTTAAATCTTCGATAACCATTTCTACTACATCTTGATTTTTTTCAGTAGCTTCTGATAATCTCATTGGACTTGCAAAAGCTAATTCAACAAGGTTTGTCATTATCTTTAAATTATCATTATCTTTATTATAGATTTCTTCCCATAATTTACCTGCCTCAGCCATAGTATCTTCAAATGGTCTTTTAGCAATTTCATTATGTACAGTTTTATCAACAATAATCGCTCCATCTTCACTAACGCTTGCATCAATAGCTTGACTTAATGCTTCAACTAGTTCATTATAACCAAAGTTAATTGGTGACTTTAGATGTTTAAATCGACTACCTGCCATTAATGTTTTAGTTGCTCTAGTTCTTAATAACCTTTGAGTATCTCCATTAGGCAAGAATGAATTATCAATATACCCGATAATATCTACTAAAGGATTTACTATTTCATAAGGTCTCTTTTGTATTGAAGGACTAATAATCTCAATACTATCATCGCTGTCAGCTACTTTCTCAAATCTAGTTGATACATGTGCGATAATAATTAATCCGTATCCAAGCATTGTGATTTCACGTAATACTTTTGCAAATTCTTCTTTTGCTTGAGCGTAACCTTTGCCCCACTCAATCTCTCCAATAGTTTCTACTCCAGCCTGTGCACAAATATATTTTTCACATAATGTCCACATAATGTCTATTGTATCAATAGTAATACTATCAAATTTTTCTTTGCTTTCTGGTTTCCTAAGTTGTTTTAATACTTTTTTAAAATCACTCCAAGTGTTCATATCTATTGCCATAATGCCAGAAATAGCATTATAGCCTTTCTCAAATGCTAACAATAGATTTTTTGGTGCTTCGGCAGCAAAAGTTGTTTTACCAACTTTTGGCTTGCCATATAATAAAATATATTTTCCTCTTAGGTCTTTACTAATTGTTGTTGGTGCTAAATTTAAAATATCAATAGATCCCATTAACTCTCCTAGAATCCTTTAGCTTTGCCGCTTGAATTCGCTTTATTTTTATTATTTTTTTCTTGGCTTTTTTTCTTTGACTCTTCTAACCTTTCGTTACGTTGCGTTAAAGCAGTACCAATATCTTTGATATTATAAGCTTGATCATCATCACAAGGTGAAGCTGATCCGCCTTCGATTAACAATTCTTTTACAAAGAATGTTTTAGATTTGTTTACTTTTCTACCAAAAGTATCACCATCACTAGATGCTTCTTCTGTTAAGGTTTTAGCATAATAACGTATACGTCCTGAAACTTTAACTGTTTCATTTTGCTCCCAATTAGAATTGATAGCTTCTATAACATTATCATCTTCAGCGATAAATTCTACGAATTCCGCTCTTCCGCCGTATTGAACAATAACACCTTTAACAACTATTCTGCCAGTAGGATTATCTTCTCTATCAACTTCATCTTTAATATTAGCAATAACAATCTTAGTTTCAAATTGAACCATTGCTTCTTCCTCTGCTTTTGCTAAAGCGAAAAAGGCATTTCTAACTCTAAATCCACTAACTAACTGATCATTGTTTCCGTAAAAAGCATTTTCAGTTAATGTTCCACTATTGATTCTAACCTTAGATGGTGTTGTTCCAGGAACGTCATTAGCTGTCATTTTACTAATAAAGTCACTTTGCATCTTAGATATATTATCAAATGCTGGATTAGCATTTCCATCATTCTTATACTTTTTAGCATAAAAATGAACTGGGATTATGTTTTCTTTTGCTTCGTCTGTATCTAAACTAGGTGTTGCAATACTTACTTGACCAGAGATATATTTATCTTTGTCAGGTATCTCGTCAGGTGAATGATATGTTGATTCAACTAAAGTTCCTACTATGAATACATTATTGGTTGCTTGTACAGTAATTTCCATTAATTTTTTTTTCTCCTATTTTATTTTTATTTTTTTTATTTCTTTAGTTGTAGTTCAACTTTAAAATTGGACTTGTTTATAACAAGCCCATAATTAGGGTTCTACTTCTTTTCGGTAGCTTCTGGATCAAAATTCATTCCTTCTTCTGTAATAGTAACGTACTTTTTAACAAGTTCTTTACCATTCTCATTCGTCTCTGTCTTCTCTTCTTCGCTAATAAGTCCTTTCTTTTTATGTCCAGTAGTACTTCCAACAACAGCTTGAATAGGGATACTTAGATTTGCTGCAATTTCTTGCTTAGTAAAACTATCGCCTGAGTTGTCTTGTAGATATTCTAATACTTTCTTAGAATTTTCTGTCATATTCATTTTCCTCCAATTGTTTTTTAGAAAAAATTACTTTAATAATTCCCTCTATATTTATTATAACATATTTTATATAAAAAGTCAAGTCTTTAATAGGTTGTTTTTATATATAAAATTATTATTTTTATAGCTATCTTTTTATTATAACATATTTTTATTATAACATATTTTTTACAGAAAGTCAAGTTTTTAACTCTAGATTTAATACATTACGTTGATCATCTTTATCAGTTGGATTTAAATTATTAATTTTATTTTCTCTATTGATGCGGTCTAATAAAGATTTGTTAAATTGTTGTGTAGGCCAAGGGAACTTATCTTCTTGATCTACTATTAATTTTAATTGTGGTTTTAAAATACTATTCATATTACCTACAATCGCCTGTAAATTATCAATTTGTACAATTAAAGACATTTCCGCTGCAACAACTCCAACAGACAACATCTTATATTCCTCAAAAGTCAATTCCGCATTTTTAGTTAATTTTATTAATATTCGTTCAAATACAGGTAACTGCGCTGGAGTTTCGCCAGCCTCTTTTTCTAAGGCATTTAAACTATTAATATTATTCTCTACTATAGCTCTAAACCATTCTTTATATTCTCTATGCATCCTTCCTCCTAATAAGTTTGTGTTAACTTAATAACTTTATCATTATTTTTTATTTTCATAAGTTTTGTACCAATGGTATTTTTACCACTTATACGTATATCTTCATGTTTAATTTTAATTACCGAACTGTTTGAAATTATCAATATATCTTTTTTATTTTGTAATAATTTAATACTACTTAGTTTATCTCCATCTTTAATCTTATGTATTATATTACCTTTAGTTGCTCTTGTATTATATGATAACTCTCCTATAACAGTTCCTTTTGCTAATCCATTTTCCGTAATAGATGCTAAACTATGATAGTCTATATTATAATCTAAAACATCTAAATCTACTACATAATCATTTACTAATTTTATCCCAATAACGCCCATAGTTGACCTACCTGTAGAACGTATATCACTGCTTTTAAGATGTACTCCAAATCCTTTGCTACTAGCTATAAAGACGGAGTCATCTTCATTCTTAATTAGTTGTACTGATGCAACTGAATCACCTTCTTTTAACTTAATCCCAATTAAACCTTTTGTACGTGTGCTTTTATAATCAGTTAATAAACTTTTCTTTATCATACCTTTTCGTGTAGCAATAATTACATATTTATATTCATTAAGTTTATTATAAGGTATAACACATTTTATATTTTCCTCAATATCAATATTAATGAAGGAGTGTAAATATATTTGTTCATTTAAAGGTATTTTACCTAACGTTAATGTATGTGCAACCCCTTTATTAGAGATTAACATAACTGAATCATCATTACTTCCATATATAGTATCTACTATATAATCATTATTTTCCAATTGTAATGATTTGCCTAGCCCGCCTTTGTGTTGAGTAGCTATCTTATCAGACTCGATTGCTTTAATTGCACCATTGTTTGAAACTACTACAACTATCTTTTTTAATTCTATCGGTTTTGGTTCTTCATCATCTAAGATAATTTCTAAAGTCATATTTTTAGTACGTCTATTATCACCATATTTCTTACTAATAAATTCTAATTCCTTTATTAATTCATTAGTAAATAATTTCTCATCATCTAAAATATTATTAATTTTTTTTATTAGTTCCTTTAACTTTTCTATCTCTTTAACAATTTTTAATTTTTCTAAACTAACTAATCTTTGTAATTTTAAATTTAATATAGCTTCTACTTGATCTTCTGTAAAATTAAATCTTGTTATTAATTTATCTTTTGCTTGTCTTTGATTATCAGACCCTTTTATAATTTTAACAATCTCATCTATATTATCAATAGCAACTATATACCCCTTTTTAATATGTAGTTGCTGTTCAGCTTTATCCCTATCAAAAACTAATTCATTTCTAGATACTATTTTAAAATGATCAACATAAGCATTTAAAGCTTCTACCCACCCAAATTGTTTTGGTGTAGTGCCTTTATCTAACATAGTCATATTAATACTATAAAAACTTCCTAATGAAGTGTTTTTATATAACCAACTTTTAACTCTTTCAGGATTAGCCTTAGGAGTAAGGTTAATTTTTATACATGGTCTTTCACCAGTAGCATCAATAAAATTCTTAATTCCCACAGTCGGTATTTCATCAAATAATTTTTGTAATTGTCCACATACTGTATTTGTATATACCGAATATGGCATCTCACTAACTATTAACTGATGTTTTGTAATATTATAATCAATAGTTGCTCTAATCTTAGCACTTTTGCCACGACCTGACTCAAGTGATAACTTAACCTCATCCTCATTAATAATAGTTCCACCTGTAGCAAAATCAATAGGACAATATAGATCATCAAAGTTTGCATTTGGATTTTTAAGTAACTTAATTAATGCCGTATTAACCTCTTTTAAATTAAATTGAGGTATTGAGGTACTCATTCCTACAGCTATACCACTTGCACCATTAACAATATTATAAAACCCTTTAGATGGAAGCACAGAAGGAAATTCATCTGTCTGGTCATAGTTCTCTTTCCATTGACTAATTGTATTTTTATTAATACCTTCAAATAAATGTGTTGCTATTGCTGAAGCACGTATTTCTAAATAACGTGCGGCAGAATGGTCTTTCGGATCTATTGGCGTACCATAATTACCTTGTGCATCTTGTAATGGGTATCTAAAAGCAAATGGTTTAGCCATTCTTACATAAGTGCCATATGCTGAAGAATCACCATGTACATAATATCTTGAAGTTGCTGCGGCAACACTACGTTGTGCTTTTTTCATTGGATGACCACTTATAATTTTATCTTTATATTGTGCATATATTAATTGACGTGCTGAATATTTTAGTCCATCACGTGCATCTGGAACAGAACGGTTTAATATAACATATCCAGCATACGTTAAAAAACTATCTTCCATTACTGTTTTAACATTTTGTTTATATACTGACATAATACTCCTATTCTACTAAGTTATCAAAATTTATATTTTCAAAAATAAATTTTCTTCTCTTAGCTACATCTTCACCCATTAAACATTCTATTTGTTCATATGTGGCTGTTTTATCTTCTATTATTAGTTGTTCCAATCTTTGAAATTCACCAAACATAGATTTCTTAGTATCTAATGGTGACATTTCACCAAGTCCCTTTAATCTAGTTATAGTACCATTCATAGTTTTTATTATCTCATTTAATTCTTCTTCATTAAATGCGTATTTCACATCATTACTACTTTTTATTTTAAACAATGGGGCTCTAAGCCAATATAGCCTTCCCTCTTCTAAAAATTTAGGTAACAAATAATAAATTAATGTTGTAATTAAACACATAATATTATAGCCATCAGCATCAGCATCTGTTGCTATTGCTAATTTACCATATCTTAATTTTTTAGATTTATACATATTTTGAATACCACAACCTAATGTAGTAATAATATCTTTAACTTCATTATTCTCTAATGTTTCATCTATATCATGTCTCAATGCATTGATAATCTTACCACGAATTGGCATTAATGCTACATTTTCTACTGGTCTACCTTGTGCAAGTGCCCCTAAAGCAGAATCACCTTCACAAACTACTAACATACTGTCATCACCATGTTCTTCACAATCTTTTAATTTATCTGCTAAAAAAACTTTTTTCTTTTGAGCGTCTTGTGTATTTTTTACACTATTTAAAACAGCATTTCTTGCTCTTTGTGCTGCACGTTCAGCTTTTTCTTCTTGTGTTAAAAAACTAATAATCTTATCAAATTCATTATAATATTTCTTTGAAAAAATTTCTAATGCATCTGCTACTGCCTGTCCAGTGATAGTTCTAAGTTCAGGATTATTAACTTTAGTTTTCGTTTGATTAGCAAATGAAGCATTTGGTATCATTACAGATATGACATAAACTAATCCAGTACGTATCATTTCTCCAGTTAATGTCTTACCAATTAACTTATTCATCTTTCTAGTTAATGTAGTTCTAAATCCAGTAAGGCTTGTCCCGCCTTCTACATTTAATAATCTATTTGTAAATACAAAAGCATTTTCTCTACCAGTTGTCCATTGACAAGCAATTTCAACATGTATCTCTCCATCAATATGTTCATGATAGATAGGCGTTTTATGAATTGGAGAAATACCTATATCAGATATTAAATCTATAATTCCACCTTTTGAATAAAAAACTTTTTTAATTGGATTTTTTAAATCTACTTTATTATGTACTTCAAATTTCAATCCTTTTGTAAGATAAGACCAATTTTCACACATATCTGTTATATCATCAAAATTAATATGAACTGGCTCTAAATTATATACTTCGCCATCTGGGACAAACTCAATTATAGTACCATCTTCTCTAGTAGTTTTAGTAATATACATTGGTTTAGCAATTCCTTTTTCAATTAAAACACTAGCTTGTTCGCCATTACGACAAACTTCTGCACTAAACTTAGACGAAGAAAGTGCTACTCCCTTTATTCCAATTCCGTTCATGCCAATAACACTCTGATACGTTTTATTATTAAACTTACCACCGCTATGTGCCATTGTTAATGCAGCTTGTAATGCTTCACTACCATCTTCTCTTTTACCGAAAGGAATTCCTCTACCATAATCAGCACATTTAAATCTATTGCCTTCAAATAATTCTATAATAATTTTATTTCCATATCCCATTGTAAATTCATCTATAGAATTACTAACTACTTCTCTAATGCATTGTAAAATACCATTATTATCAGCACTGCCCATATACATGGCTATCCTTTTTCTAACGGCATCTTTAAATTCTAATGTTTCTATTGTATTAGCATTATAATTACTCACTTACGAACCCCTTTCTATTAATGAAAGCCTTTTCTAATTTTAGTTGGCTTCTTTTTCTTTTCAAATTGTATTGCTGGACACCATATTAACTTTTTACTTGCTCTTGTTGCAGCAACATATGATATTCTAAATTCTTCATCATCCCAAGTTCTTGTACCAATAACTACTACATTAGGACTTTCTAATCCTTTAGCCATATGTATAGTTAATACCTTAACCATATCGCCTTCTAAGTATTTTTTAATTTCCTCTAAAGTACATTCACTTTTTGCAAAACTAACATAAGGCACATCTAAAGAACTTAATTTTTGTTTTAAGATATTTACTTCTTTATTCGTACGTGCCAATACAAACCAATCTTTATAATTACCAGCATTTTTAATACCTTGCATAGCATTTATATATGTAGAACGACTAATTCTTCCATGTATTTCAGTTGAACAAAAAACATCACCAATATCATAATGATGTGGTGGTAATTGGTTTTTTGCAAAATTAAATATTATATCTGGGGTTCTAAAGTTTATAGTTAAAGGATATTCTGTATATCCTCTTTCATATGCTAATTTAGACATAGCATCAACACACCCACCTTTAAAACCATAAATTGCTTGATTCTGATCTCCAACAAAAAATCTATTCTTAGTTGGTAAATGGAATATAAAATCATATTCTAATAAAGATAAATCTTGAGTTTCATCAATTAATACATGCTTACTTTTTAATGTTAATTCCTTATTTAAACATAATTTTAATAATATATCGAAATTAGTACCCCTAATATAAGAAGTACCATTAATACCTATATTTTTTAGTTGCTTATTAGCATAAGCATGAATAGTACCAATGAATAAATCATTGTCAGTACAATTTACTCTTAACTGCATTTCTTGAGCAGCTAAGTTAGTAAAAGTTATTGCAACTATATCCTTTGGTTTTACACCTATAGCCAATAAATGTTTAACTCTTTCAGTTATGACTGTTGTCTTACCAGATCCTGGACATGCAGTTACAACTATTTTATCTTGTTTCGCATGTACCGCCGCATATTGCTCTTCAGTTAAATTTTTATTTTCCAAATGTTTTCTCCATTGTACAATCATCTATATTTAAATCCGAACGAAACTTTATAAATTTAGGATGACGTATAGATCTATCATTAGTAACTTCCATACCACTAATTGTCATAACAGTATTTTTATATTTACTAAAATTTAAAGATAAATCTTCTTTTAGTTTATCAGTTAAACCAGATACTTTACATATAGGTTTAATAGTATTTGTATTTGTATCTAATAGCCCAACTTTTACTGCTGTAACCCAATTATGAAAATATCCTTTTGTAATTGCTGTGATTGGTTCACCTTTAGAATAATTCATAAAATATGAACCATTTAATTTTTCATTTGTTTTATCATTTTCCCAATATTGCCAATCTTCGATATAATTACCTAAATATTCCCTATTTGCCATAATCTTATTTAAAATTATAACATCTATACTTTCATCTAACTCCCTCTTAATTTTTAATGTTTTTCTTGCAGGACGTTTCTTAGGTTCTGGTTTCCCATTTTTACTTTGTAAAACAACACCTTCGCCACCTGCTTCTAATATATTATTTAAATAATTCATAAAATTATCTGTTTCTAAAAAATTAGCTACTTGTACATATCTTAAATCTTTTATTCTAGTTTGTAAAGCCTTTAAATAAGTTTCTCTATCTAAAAAAGAAGTATCCATTAATGAATAACCATCTAAAAACCATACATCAAAAATATAAAATAGTACTGGATTAGTAAATTGTCTCTCTAATGCTTTTGGTGCATTACAGCCAAAAATAGAAGTCATATTAGCATCATTTTCTCCTACTCTATATGCTTCACCTATCAACATAGTATCCTTAGTAAATATTGAATTTAATTCTTTCATTATATGTGGTACATGATCAGTATGATCACCATATGTTCCTGTAACACGACTAATACCACGAGATTGAAATTTACTTTTTCCATCTTGAACAACAAACCTATGCCAATGACCATCTAATTTTTCCGCCATTAGATAATTATTACTTTTTATTGCTGTGTTTAATTGTAATTGTTTTTTCTCTTTTGAGTAAGAAGCTGGGAAGCCCCAATACTTTTCAGGTTCTACATTGAATAAATCCATAATTTTCTCCTTTTCTGAGTATATTTATATTATATCAAAAATTAAGCAAAAAGTCAAGGGTTTATAAATGTAAACATTGTTTAAAGAAACAATCTAATTCAAATTTTGTATTGCTCTCATAATCAAATATATTGTGCCAATGAAAACTAGTTCTAAACAATTCATCATCTAAATCAATTTCACTTAAATGTTCTCGTTGTTTTTTAGTTAAATTTTTATTTATATAAGGCTTAGGTATCCTATCTTTATTAAGTATATACCCATGTATTTTACACCATACTAAATTAGAAAGAGTAATCTCATTTACTTCATTAAAACTTAATTCTTCTTTATTTTCTATAAATAACATATGCTCTTTAATTTTATAAAAAATCCTAATAGCTTGTAATTCAGCTTTAAATCTCAAATCTGGTATAATAACATAATCATATAGACTTTCATATGCCTTTATAATTTCTACTACTATTTTACCCCATACTCCTTCATTATTCTCATATGTTATAACACCATGCTTTTGTAATAGATCTCTTCCTTTTTTATCCTTAATTCCATTCCATCCATGGTATTTTGTTAAATTGAATTTTAACATATCTGCAAATCTAATATTCAAAACTCGTTGTTTATATTTCTCAACTAATTCTTTTTCTATTATTTCCGCAATTGTATCTTTACCATGTCCAGCTTTACCACTTATTAATATTGTTTTTATCATTACTCTCTCTCCAATTTTGAATACAATTATCCCAATAGTATACTATTCTGTATATTAGACATTAACTAATAAATTTTAGCTAACACTCTTAATACAGCCTCGAGTGCGTCTTTGTAACCTGTATGCTATTATACTTTCCCTACCATATTTACTCACTAAATAGCATCATGAGTCTGCCCGTAGTCGACAGTTGACGATCGTTAAATAACTAACCGAACCGACTTATTGCATCGGCTCGGCAAGACCTTATACGTTTTTATACTGCTACGGCTTGCAGTTATCCCAATATTCAATTTATAATTAATTATCTTAATTTTTAGTTTTATTGCTTTTCATTCTCTTTTGTTGTAAAATCAATTATATCTTGAATATCTTTCCAACTATCTACCTTTATATTAATTTTTCGTTTAGGAGTTAATAATTCATCTGAATCTGGAACATCTAAAATATAGAAATCATTATCATTTCTTAAAGTAAATACTCTTGGGTTATATATATCAGCGATACATACAAATTCTTTTTGTAATAAATCATTATAAAATGTTTCTACATAATATTTAGATTTATCTAAAACACTCACTAAAGTTTCATAATCTTGTTTATTAGTTTTAAATTTATTTAAACTTTCATTTAATAAATGTTTATATATTTTAGTTTTATTTTGTTGATAATTATCTCTACCTTTTTTTACTGATGTTGTAGCTATATCATCAACATACTCATTCCATTTATCGCCATCATGCCCTTTTACTTTAAAAAATTTAATATTATAATCTTTAAAATAAGGAATTAATTGTTCCCATAAATCCCTATTAGCAACAGGTTTCTTTTTAGAATTTTTCCAATTATTATTCTCCCATTTTTCCCACCACATTTCTCTTTGACAGTTGCATAAATAAGCACTATCTGTAAAAACCTTAACTTCTGTATCAAATAAATGTTTATATAAATCTAGTGCTGATAATGCCGCTTGTAACTCCATTCTTTGATTTGTAGTTCCATAGAAAAAGTTATTTCCTGTTTGAACAATCCTATTTTTATTACCAAGAATTATAAAACCATAACCACCAATAGCATTTTTTGCACCATTATTACTGCATGCACCATCACAATAAATCTTAAACATAAAACTCCTTTTTTATATATATTTTTCACTCCTAATTATATTATACCACAATTTTACCAAAAAGTCAATTAAAATTGGGATAAAAAAAAAGAGGGTTATAAAAACCCTCTACAAATTTGTTTTGTTTATTTGGTTACTCTTTCGGAAATGCAATTTGATATAATTTTCTAAATCCTTGTCCTGCATATTTAACAATTGCCGCAACTAATGCAGATATGATAAATAACATACTAATTGCTTCAGTTATTATTTTCGCTTGATCAGCAAATACAGTTTGTTCTACAATCGCTGGTGCTAAAGATACTATTAATGTAATTAATCCTAATCCAATAGCGATAATTAAACCTTTTAGTAATCCTGCTAATAATTTTTCCCAAGAGAACACTTCTTTTAATGCCCCTACGTTATAAAATAATCCCATTAAAGTGTTCAAAAGTATTGAAGCACCAAGTATGCCAAATAATTGACCTACTAAGATTAAATTATCTAGTAATAATGTTAACATAATCATTTTTCCTCCTTTATAGAATATATGCCTTCGATTTTATGTCCCGCAACTTTTAATTCTTTTTTACAGTAATCTAAATTTTCTACTTGAAATGATGAACTAATACTTAAAATACCTACGGGTTGGTTGTTCATATTCATAATGTTTATTATATATACACAATGAGCACCTCTTGTATTAAAATAATGATAAGTAGATTGATCTATTGATTTTAATATGTCTATATTGTCAATATATAATTCTTTTTGATTGCTTAATTTTTTATATAAATACATAAAAAATGTACGCAAAAAATTTTGATAAGCTGGTTGCATTGGTACTAAATGACATTGATGTGCTTCCGCAGTACAACTCATTTTTTGTAATGACCTTCCAGTATAATCAACTACTCCATTATGATACATAAATAATAATACTCTATCAACTTTTGTTTTCATTAATAATTGTTGTAAGATATTATTAGTTTGTAAATTTTTATCAATACTGCTTTTTTCCTCATCGCCATGAGCATGATCTACGGAATTTTTTAATTGACTAATTATATAAGCTGATAATTCTTTTTTAAAGACCTCATCGCTTTTTGATAACTTATCTTTTTTGGTCATATTTTTAATTACAATCCATATTCCTAAAGCAGCAAGTACAACAAGGGCACCATAATCACCAATTAACTTAGCTATTGTTTCAAATTCTCCCATCAAGCCCTCCATTTTAATATTACTCACTCAATATAATAGTGGCAAGAAAGAACGTATAATAAAAAAAATTCAACTATAAATTATAGTTGAACTTTTGTTAAATTATTAGCTAATAAAAATTTTAAAATACTTACAACCCTGCTCTAATATCCATTAATACATTACCCAATTTATTATGTCCAAAACAACTTCCATCTTGAAGCCATTGAACTCCCCAATATACATCATTCCATGTATTACCTTCGAATAACTTCATCAATTTAGTTCCTATTAGTTTATCTCTTAATTGTGTATTCTGAAATTTTATTGTACAAATTTCATACATGATATTAGTTTTTTCTTTTTCCCAATCTTTGCGTAAAACAACTTGTCTACCCATACGTTTTGCTTGTCCAGGTGTAGCACATGCCGCAATAGCCTTTCGTTCATATTGATTTAATGTCTTTGCCGCTTGAAAAGCATGTTCAGCTGTTGGATAGGTAATATTCTCATATAAAATTTCTGATTTATAAAAATTTGATAGGAAACTATATTCATCTTTAAATTCCTTAATTATATTACTCATATTACTCCTTTCTTATCTATATTGGAGGAAGAAATGGGATTCGAACCCATACACCTCTTACAAGGCAAACGCTTTTCAAGAGCGGCTCCGCTACCGTATATAACCCTGCATTTTCGATATAATCGCTTAGTAAATGGTGGAAATGACGGGTAACGATCCCGTGTGCTTATGACTACCTACTGGAGGTTCTTCCATAAGTCGAATCCATATCACATCCCCACGATGCCATTAGTCAAATGGCAAAGTTCATATCATAAAGGTGACTAGCCTATTTTTTGTTCTTTATAAAATTTACTGCAGTACCATAAACCAGTACTTCAGCAGCAC
>Ga0233437_1004638_pt1 | contig 15932 bp, 14 predicted proteins | sample SI_122_August201_FD_182714 | JGI IMG/M metagenome (GOLD analysis project Ga0233437, IMG submission 182714) | Seawater microbial communities from Saanich Inlet, British Columbia, Canada - SI_122_August2016_200_MG | ecosystem: Environmental > Aquatic > Marine > Inlet | place: Canada: British... | reverse complement strand
CTTGATCTAGATTTTGCATATTTTCACTATATTTCTATTAAATATTTGCCTTAAGCCGCTATTGTAGAACATTTTCTTTTTTCGATAATATTCTTATAACAATACGAATTTTCATGGATGGAGCCATGCACAGAATAAGCCATGCCTAAGCAGCCTGCCTTACACTGCCCCGCACTCTCACAACCTTCACAACTACCGTGCATTTTTGTATCATCATAAAGACGCGTATAAGCAAAACAGGAATCATCGTTCCAAATATCAATCAGGCTTCTGTCACGTATGTTACCTGCAGCAAAACGATCATCTTGTAACGATAAACAGCCTTTCACATTTCCATTAGCTTCAATGCCCAAGACATATAAACCAGCATTACAGCCTTGCCATTCAGAATCGCCTAACATGTCATCGGTTACAGGATGACAGTAACCAATGGAGTCAGCAGGCATAATACGGACACGATGACAGTATTTTTCTTGCCACGCAGCAATATCGTCAACAAACTGAGCATATTGTTCATGTGTGATGAGCATTTGATCTTGATGTTCACCCGCACGACCAAAGGAGTTTACAATTTGAACTTGCCAATATTTGATCTTATTCTTGAGAATAATATTGAGCATTTCTTCCCGAACGCCATAGTTCAATTTATTGATAGAGCTCACAATGGAAAATTTGAGATCATGTTTCTGACATAAATAAATAGTGTGCAAAAGCTTTTGAAAAGCACCTTTGGTTTGGCGAATATGATCATGTACTTTCTCATCACCATCAAGGCTAAACCCGACGTGACTGACCCCCATTTTTTTCATAAAAATCACATCTGGCTCAGTTACAGAATAACCATTACTAATTAAAGAAACTTGTGCTTTCGGTGATTGACGTATGTATTTAATGAGCTCACGCCAATGCTTATATAAGAAAGGTTCACCACCTGAAAGTGTTATGATTTCTGTTTTAAGACATTTAAGATCGTCAATAACGCCTTTCCACTCATCAAGTGACAAAGGTTTTGTTCTATTTTGCCCTGTTGCATAAGAACCACAGTGGAGACAACGCATATTGCAGGCTAGTGTTACTTCAAGGGCCACTGAATAAGGGTGAAACGCTTCATTTGAATAAACCATTAATAATCCTTTACTTTAATAGACAAGGAGAGTGCTACACGGTAGCACTCTCCTCATATCTTTTACCCACGACTATAACATTGAAATGTAGTATGGTCTGATAGCTCTGATCTTCTTAGTTTTCTTCTTCATATCGATTCCTTTCATGTTCATTAATTAAGTGACGCCCTGGGAGGTTTAATATTTCCTAATTCCCCAAACGAAACATTATACTTGTTTTCATGTTTCTCATAGATGAAAAACAAAAAACGTAAGAAAAATGCTACAGGATATATTTATTTTTTGTAAAGAGAGAGAAATGTCTTTAGTTAGAACTTTTGGAACAAAAAGTTATGTCTGTCATGACAGGAAGTCAGATAAAATCGACATGTTCTTTTAAACGTGTATGTTCACTATGTCTGCGAGAAGACTCTTCTGGATCAAATTGACTCATGACCTCAGTAGCATCATGATGATAATCAAGAGCCTGCCAATAATCACCCTGCTGCCAACAAATATCAAATAAAGCATGAAGAATATCAAATTTAATTTCAGGATCTTGAACAACATCACTATCTTTTAAAGCTCGCTCAAAGTAATCACGCGCTTCATTTACGTTTTCATGCTCAAGATAGAGGTATGCAATGCGTGTGTTACATGTAATCGCATGTATTTCATCTTCAGTGAAATCACGTTTATTTCTTGTAGTCTGTTTTCGGGCATAATTAAAAAAGAGATCGGCAGCTTGCTCATAATATTTAATCGCTGTCGTCCATTTGTCTGGGTGATCACCCATTGACTCAGCTTCTTCAAAAAGAAGAAGCGCTTGCACGCGGGCTTCATATGGCGTGTCAGGAATAAAAAAACCTTTATTCGCATGATAGACAGCTTGCCTAGGTTCTCCAACAGCTTTGTAAGATGCTGCTAAGCAAAATTCAATTTCTGACTCTAGCTTGAAATAGGCAGTTTTTTGAGCCGCACTAATAGCCATAGTATAGAAATCAACGGCATCCTGATGCTGACCCAGAAAGTTATATAACTGTCCAAAAAGGAATAATGCGTGGGCCCGACCAACATCATAATTTCGATCATTGGCATATTCATTAAGCTCTGTGATTTTTTCTAAGGCCTCTTCTTTTAGATTTTGTCTTTCGAGTGTGTATTTTTTAACGTTCAAAAATCTCTTAAAACCAGTTCGCGCTTTGTATTCAAGCTCTTGAGTTTCCAGCAAACTTAAAAAATGTTCAACATCTTCTACCATTTGATGAACATTAGGATCTTCTTCAATACGTTCTCGGGGCACAACGTTTTTTTCAATTTCTATTAGCCTACGAGAAACTTCTTCTAAGGGAAAAGGTGTTGAAAACTCACCTACATCTGTTACCAGATTATTGGGTACAACTTGTGCCGCATCTAATAGTGCACTCCATGTATGCCCCAGAATATGTCGACCGATGACAGTGGCATCGGCAGGTTGTAATTCTTGACTTGATCGTGGAACAACAAAACCAGGTACATCATTAATGGGCGGTCCCCCCATATCATTAAAACTAACATCTCCATGATAAAAAGCCATGGCAGTACAATTACCCCATGTCTGACCAGGGCTCAGTCCAGAAATCATCCATTGTGGAGATAGTGAATTAGTAACTAATGTTCCCATACTTTTCTTCAGTCCTGTTGCTACACTTGTTATCTCATATTGCAAAATAAAGTTGTGTGATTTTTATCAGAAACTTAACATATTGTTTTTATTAGTCATTACAAGCCTTAAATCCTAAAACTCTCATTTGTTGTTTTTTATTTTTTTTGGTTAAAATAGCAACATTTGAAAATATTGAACGATATTTTCTATATACAGGAGTACTAACAGCACTATGCGTGTCACATTACAAACACCTTCCTTTGAAATTGGTTTACCAGGAAATTTCCCACTTGTGGAGACAATGGGAAATTCTGGATCAATGCCCTGGCAAAGAGCCCCAGAGCTTATAAAAAAACCATATATCAGACATGTTGGCCCCAACGCTCTTTTTAGGCATCGTGCTGTTATGGCAGATAGTGACGTTATAGGAAAAGGACCTATTGGTGATAAAGCCTTACAGCTCATGGCAAAAGGACCAACCTTTAGAAGACTCGGAAAAGATCTGAGTTTAGAATGTCGTACTGTTCCTAGAACAGTACTGGCACAAGATACACTTGAGCATGCCCTACAAGTCAATGGCATGGGACACACTCTTACTGAAGCTCTTCGTTCAAAAGATGCTGAAGCTTTTTGCAAAGATCATCTACGCCTTCCTGATAATCTCATGGTCCTGTTAAGAAAAATAGCTAAGCGTTATAAAGGCTTTCCCATGGTTGTGCGGTCTTCTGCTGCTGGTGATAGTTTGGGTATGGGGCAATATGAAACAGTGATGTGTCCTGCTAATTATTTAGAACTAGCACATGCAACACGTAAAGTTCTGGGAAGTTTTTTTAGCACAAATACAAGAATCCTTCGTGCACAAGCTGGTGATCTTGATAATTTTGGGATCATTATTGAACCAGCTGTGGGACAGCACTTAAGAGGATTGCGCTGCAAGCAACAATTTTTTGCACCTGTTATGTCTGGATTTGGTTTTACACAACCTCAAAATGGAATCCCTTATGTGATTACAGTACCAGGTTTTGGCGGTTCTGTGAGCACACGTTATGGAGAAAAAATCGACCCTGCTCTCATAGCCAAATATAAAGCAACTTCACTCACTACCTTTCTATCTGCAGCAAAAGATGATTCTCTTGTTGTTAAAAGTTATAGTACTTACCGAGAATCTTTGTGGTTAAAAACGATTCATGATCAAATCATTGTGCGTCTAAGGGGAAATGAATATGATCACACCTATCCAGGCCATGTTTTTTTAATGAATGATAGAAAGAGGCAATTAAGCCTAGATAAAATTTACTTTCAAAATACGATCAATCATAGTTTTTTTGTACAATGGGATCTAAATGAACTCTTCATACTATTTGATGAATTAACAAAAACTTTTGGCTGTAATCAGTATATTGAGTTTGCCATTACTGTTGAAAGAGACTCCTCAGGCCAATTACGACCTGTTATTTGGCTTTTACAAATATCTGATATTCCTAACATAGAATCCATGAAAGAACATCACGTACCAAGTGATTATTATCTAAAAGCAACAAGTACAATTGGCGCTGGTAAGTATCAATGCTCTGATATCTTTATCTGCCTTGATAGAGATGATTTCCAAAGACTCAAAGAATATAATCAAAACCATAAAGATTATTTATTAGTCTGTAGTAGTTATTTTAAATCAGGATTAAAAAGATCAGATTTTCAAGAAATGGAACTTCAGCACATGCATAACGCAGCAGGAATTTTAGAAGTAATTGAATCAACACATACAGAAACAGTAGTTTCACACTGGGAAGGAACTTTGAAACATACAGGTAAATTTTTTGGTGCATTAGATAGAATGTCTGCAATGAAAATAAAACAAGCTCATGAAATGGCCGTACCTTTTGATGATGCTACTATCGAAGTCATCGTCAATCCCAGAGCTGGTGAGCTGTTTGTTGTGACAAATCAGAGCTAGCTCAATTTATAAGATTTCAGACTATTTAAAGCAATTTCGCCCACTTCGAGCCAGAAATAAAAATATAATTTTTCTAAGCAACTTTTTAATCTTCCTCTCGATACCTCAATTGGACATATTTAGGGTATAACTGGGTGAAGGATAATCTTCATACAATTACGACATAATTAATCATCATTTTTTGATATTGGAAAGGATGCCATCATGACAATCATGAGAAGTCATATGCCTCTCGTTTTGCAACCTGGATTTCAAGTTGCACAACTCATTGGTTCTGGAAAAAACACAGTCACCGACGTACATACAGCCTACAAGGATCAAATAGATCGTGTTAATCCGGCTGTAAATGCTTTGATTGCCCATAATTTTTCTACACCACAGGCGAAGTTACTACAATTAGCTCAAGCAAATCCAGAAGCAACACAATCTATGCCTTTATGGGGAATGCCGTCAGTTATAAAGGGATGCGTACCAGTTGCTAATTTTCCAGATACAAAAGCAGGTACTGTAAAAAATGGGCCCATTGCCAAAGAAAGCGCCCCTATTGTGCAACGCTTATCTATAACTGGTGCTATTGCCTGCATGTTGGCAAACTTACCACCTAGATCATCATCATTCACAACACACAATGCCTCACCCCCTGGAGCTGGTTTTGGAACAACTCATAATCCATATAATCTAGATCATACCAGCTATGGCTCCTCAGGTGGAGTGGCTGCTGCTGTTGCCAGTGGCATGGCTGCTTTGGGCCTTGGTTTTAGTATTGCAGGTTCTGTACAGCTTCCCGCACATGGTTGTGGTGTCTATGCTCTTACTCTCAGTCCCAATATTGCCTCCAGCGCTGGGCATTTTCCTAGCTCAGAAACAGTACGCCACATGGCGGTCCCAGGACTTTTTGCCCGTCATCCCAAGGATTTGAGTATAGGTTTATCAGCAATCCAAGGCGTTGATAATTCCCCACATCAACTTCGTAGACGTAATCTTAATATTATTGAACCAAGAAACCCCAAAGACACTCGTATTGGTGTTGCAAAAGGCTTAGGTGAGCTATCAGCAGATGAGGATACTAGTCGATTACTCGATGAGCTAATAGATAAATTAACACAACAAGGATACCAGGTTAGTGATTTCAATTTTGGCAAAACGATTGCAGAAGAAATTTGGTATGTGTCTGGCGGTCTATTTTCTGCACAGGTAGGTCCTAGCATGGGCATCATTGGGCGATTCTTTTTCAAATACATGTCTGGGTTAAAAGAATCTGCCAGTGATTGGGCTTACTACAGAGGACTCTTAGAAAATCTTGGTGGTGATTCTTTTAGAAACTATATGGATCTCATGCACAGACGCGATTATTTACTCAACGAACGTGATAAGATGTTTGGACAATATGATTATGTTATTATGCCATCAGCTATCTCAGCAGCGCCTGAAGAACCACTGGATTCAAAAACAGTCGTCGTTAATGGGGACAAACTCCCAATAGCCGTAGGACTTGGTGCCTTTGGTACTATAGGCAATTTACTGGGAGTCCCAGTCGCCTCAATACCCATTGGTCACTCAGAACAAGGGCTACCCATTGGTATTCAAATGTTAGGCAGACCTCTGGATGATGCCAATCTATTAGACACGGTTACTCAAATGGTAAATAGTAATACCGTGCCTGAATGGCAACCTGCTGAATGGATCTTAGACGCAGCAGCATCATAAGGCGCCAGGGCTACTCATCCTGAGCTTGTCGAAGGACTGTAGAGCAATTTCGGGTACCCCCATATTGTGTAAATTCTAAGACACTCAATATTATTAGTCTCATCTGTCTTAGTACCAGTCTCAATCCTATTCTCACAGAGACTTTTGTGGGACTGAGTATTTTTCTAACTCACTATTATTTCATACAATTATAATTATATATTTTGGCACTGGGCTTGCATTGAAGAAGATCAATCAATTAACTCTTTTTAATTGTAATTATCTTATAATTACGTTATAATTATTATGGATATTAAATTTAAATGGCATGACGGCAAAAACAAAATAAATAAACAGAAGCATGATATCTCATTTGAGGAGGCACAAACTATTTTCCTCGATGAAAATGCCAGAATGATTCACGATCCTGATCATTCCCATGATGAAGACAGGTTTATTCTATTAGGCATGAGTATTAAGCTAAGAGTGCTTGTTGTTTGTCATTGCTACAAAGAAGCTGTTAATATGATTAGAATTATTTCTGCTAGAAAAGCTACTAAGACTGAACAAAAGGAATATTTTAAGGATATCGTATGAGAAAAGAATACAATTTTTCAAAATCCAACAAAAACCCTTACGCTAAACAATTAAAACAACAAATCACAATTAGAATTGAAAAAGATACGATCAATTATTTCAAGAAACTTTCCTCAGAAATTGGCATCCCCTACCAAAACCTTATTAATCTCTATCTTAAGGAATGTGCTGTTTCTAAAAAGAAACTCAATTTCAAGTGGATTTGACAGTCATTATAACCAATTGATTTAACTCACTTAATAAGACATTTGATTAAACTAAATAAAAAACACAACTTTATCAGATTACGAGCGATAGTATCTTTGTATTTGTACATTGGGCAATGTACTTCATAAAACATATAGGAGATCAACATGACGGCATTAGCATCCATTTTTACGACAATTCCAGGCATCCAACTTGGCGGTAGCAGCCAAGCCAGGTTAACAGAAGTTCATTCTACAGCCACAGGTTATTCCACATTTCTCACTGGAAGAGGTATACATCCAGAATTTGAAGCCTTAACAGGTGGACAGCAAAGAGATCATAGTTATTTACTACGCAGATTACCACATAGACTCCATGCACTGGAAGATCCTGATGGTCATGTTACACATGTACTCATTCCACACCCCATACTCACTCGCTTTGGTGTGCAAACACACGCCATTGAAGGCGCTTTATATTTAGCACGAGGTGATCTTAGTAATAAAAGAATCAGTCGCATTGGCCCATTCTTTCCAAGACCAGACCTTCTTGTTGGTCCTGGTTCTGAGGCAGTGCGGTTTCTTGGTTTGTCAGATATCGTTACTTTCACTCCAGATAAACAGCCGAAATTTAGAAGAACACCCATCTCAGTTAGCCCTGATTCTCGTACACTTCATGAGCAAAACACTGATGACTGGTCTACTCTCAATGATGCCTTTGATCCAACAGCAGCTGTTGGCGATAATATTGACCGTCAATGGTTTAGGGGAGAGCAGGCAGGTTCTAATGCAGATCGTTCACTTCTCGACCAAGGTTAATTGCCTAAAGGTGCCAAACAATTCATCCTGAACTTGTCTAATGGCAGTTTGGACACATTTGTGTCCAGTTTTTAGCCATTTACGTAACTTACTATTTATTCTCAGACTGTAATGACATAGAAAACGCTCTAACCCAAAAAGGAGTCCAACTATGAATACAGCACTTTCTATGAGCACTTTTTTACCAAATGCCTCAGCAAGTTTTACGGCAGCCCAATCTCTTTTTTCCTTATCACAACAAGCCTGTGCTGTATCACGAACGCCTAATTTGGACCCTACGTCAACGCGCTTTTACTTTACCGGAACAGAGCCTGGTAGATTTACGCATGTTATTGCCGAACATACTGAGCTCGCTAGAAATGCCGCTTCAAGATTAGGCACTCCTGATAATCCTGTGGCGCAAATTGATACTGAATTCACAGTTGCCGGTGCTACAAAACCTTTCATGCACGCACATGTTGGCAATGAAGAACTACCAACATTTCTGAACGCAACACCTGCGGGAGACACTTTAGTTATTATTTCAAAAGCTATGGACCCAGAAATCTGGGCTTTTATTGAGGCTTTAAGTTTTGATTTTAGTGGTGTGTTTGCTCATGGGTTTTCTATGTTACTTGCCCCTGACTTAACGGCTATGGCCCATTCAATTGAAATTGATAAAAATGCTATGCGCATGCCACCCTACCTTAATGCTAGTCGCTTAGCTGCCATAGATAGCCAGTCCCTCATCATGCCCACATTATCAATAGACCCTACTGAATGGCAGGAAAGAACACACGGCCTTATTGGTTTTTTACATCAACAGTTTATGCACCCAGAAATCACACGTGAAGCATCAGAAAATGTGATGGCTGCTATCAGAACACTAGGATCGGCTCTTGAGTACGGCGGTTTAAATAATGCCATGAGTATGTTGGAAAACTACTACCTAGAACTCCTCGGCCCTGCTCTTCGAAAAGTAGCTTTAGCCCAGAAATAATCAACGATAGAACAAATAAACACAATACTTGTTCATTAATCTTAAATTTACAATTATGTAATTGTAAATTTTAAATTCAAGAAGCCACACAGCTTCTTGACTACTCCCATTCAATCGTAGCCGGTGGTTTAGATGAAACATCATAGACCACACGATTAATGCCTTTAACCTCATTGATTATCCGACTAGATATTTTTGATAGGAGTGAATGTGGCAAATCAATAAAATCTGCTGTCATGCCATCTACGGAATCCACACACCGAATCGCAGCCACATTTTCATACGTTCGCTCATCACCCATGACCCCAACAGATTTTACAGGAAGCAAAACAACAAAGGCCTGCCAAATTTTACTATACCACCCAGATTTAACAATCTCATCTATGGCAATCTTGTCAGCTAACTGCAGTAGTTTAACCTTTTCTTGTGTAATAGAGCCTAATATTCTCACACCAAGCCCTGGTCCTGGAAAGGGATGACGCATGATCATTTCTTCTGGCATGCCAAGTTGCCTACCAAGCTCACGCACCTCATCTTTAAAAAGTTCACGTAATGGCTCAATGAGTTTGAGCCCCATTTTTTTGGGAAGTCCCCCTACATTATGATGAGACTTAATAACGACTGATGGTCCTTTAAAAGATACTGATTCTATGACATCTGGATAAAGAGTTCCTTGTGCTAAATACTTTGCCTTTTTGATTTTCTTGGCTTCTCTTGTAAAAACTTTAATGAAAGTTCTACCAATAATTTTTCTTTTCTTTTCAGGATCTGAAACACCTTTTAATGCTTTTAAGAATTCATCACTCGCATCTACGTATTTAAGTTTAAGCTTGTAGTGTTTTCTATAAATTTTTTGAACAGTTTTTTCTTCTTCAAAACGCAACACGCCATTATTAATAAAAATACATGTGAGCTGCTTACCAATAGCCTTATCCAAAAGAATCGCTGCTACAGATGAATCTACGCCTCCAGACAACCCCAAAATCACATGATCCTTGCCCACTTTATCTTTTATGAGCTGACATTGGTAATCAATAAAGTCATGCATATTCCACTGGGCTTTAACTTTGGTAATTTTAATCAAAAAGTTTTTAAGAATTTTCTTACCATCTTGAGTGTGATGCACCTCAGGGTGAAATTGCAGAGCGTAGATCTTCTTTTTATCATTGGCGATCACAGCCTTTACCTTTTTCTCAGTCTCCCCGATCACCGAAAACCCATTACCGATAACCGATAAAGAGTCTCCATGACTCATCCAAACCTGTGAATCTGATTTCACACCTGTCAAAAGCGCGTGCTTCTTTTTAATTTTCAGTTTTGCATGACCATATTCACGTTCCTTAGCGGAAACAATTTTGCCACCCATGAGTTTTGTAATGAGCTGCATGCCATAGCAAATGCCCAGAATAGGAACGCCCAAATCAAAAAGGCGTTTATCTATTGTGGGCGAATCTTTTTGCAACACACTTGCTGGTCCACCTGAAAGAATAATGGCCTCTGCCTTAAATTCTTTGATGCGATCAAAAGGCTCTGTACAGGGCCAAATTTCGCAATAAACTTTGAGCTCACGAACCTTGCGCGCAATGAGTTGTGTGTATTGGGAACCAAAATCGATTATGAGTACTTTGTTCATAGACTTGGTTATCGGTTATTGGTTCTTGGTTATCGGTTATCAACTGACAACGGGCAACGAACAACGGACAACGAACAACGAATTTAGGTTTGAGGATTAATAATAAGGATCAATTACTCTGGCAAGTGATTAATATTACTTGTTGTTTTTTAAGCAACTTTGTGGGAAAAAAACCGATAATATAAGCGCTATATAGGATAACTCAAAAAAAGGATATGATATGTCGACACCTTGTGATGTAAACCGCATTTTTACAGACTACACTAAAGCTCAAGAATGTTCTGAGCAAGTCCCAAAAACTGTTGTTATTGAATCTCGTGATTGTGTTGCAGAAGGAATGTATAATGATATGCAATCTTGTTCTGAAGGACAGTTCAAAGTGGTTCAAGAAAACAGCCTAACAGCGCTTGTCAACAGAGCGGGCAAGTTTTTATCAAAGTATTTATAGTTTTAAATAGTAACCATTTCCCAAAAAACTTCTCTTATTTTAGCCTCTTTTATCAACGCTACAGCTAAGCTCATTATCCGCGGATCCTTGAGATAAGACTTTAGTTGTCGATGAGTAATATAATCATTAATCACCCTACCAAAATGCGGATGCTGCTTGAGAGTGTCTAATAACAAATGCAATAGTTCAGGTTTTCGTATGAAATGTTTAGCTAGAAAATGAGATGCTTTACGCTGCTTATGCCCTTGTGACTGAGGAATATCCCTCGCCAAGTCTTCTACAGGCTTCATAGAACCACTGACAATGGCTTGAGCCATAGCGGCACCCATATTTGCCCCGGATTGCATGCCTTGTTGAATACCCTCACCTGTTAAAGGATCCACATAACCAGCCGCATCACCAACAATACCAATTGCCGTTTTATTACTGCCAAGGGCTATCTCTCTAACAGAACCGGCTTCCCACATTGGTAATGGAGCGCCACGTTTTTTTGTACATTTATGCTTTTGCTTCCCATGCTCAAAATGATAATACTGTGGAAACATTGTTTTAAAATCTATTGTATTAAAAAGAGTTGCTCTACCATAATCAAATCCCATCACTCCAAAATTGATTCCATTTGGTGTCGGAACTGACCACAAATAGCCAGATGATAACTGATTGACTGAAGGATAATTGAACCCATAACAAAACATCGCATTGCCAAATACCTGACTTGAGTGAAGAGGATCCTGTGTATAAGCGCGATACGCATAACCCATGCCCATGTCTCTGCCCATGCCCTTGCCTGCAGGAGGAAATCTATCATGATTCCCCATAATGGCTGCAAATTTTCTACCTAGCATGATATTAGCACCGTAAGCTCCACTAACCATTCTTGCCGTGCCAACTATGTCAGCATGTTGACCACCACGACCTTTTCGTAAAATCACAAACCCATCACGAGCAGGAAGAACATCACTTACAGAAACATTAGTGAGAACATTAACCCCCAATTGTCTGGCGTAATTAACCAAACCTGGATCAAAAGTATCGCGACCAAAAACCGCTCCTAAATTAATATCTGGTGTTTCCACTAAACCTCGATGCGGGTGAAATGGTGTTAATTTTCTGGGGTCATCAAGAGCCACATGACCACGATTACCAAACACCATATTTGTAAGCTTTTCATGAGGAAAATCTCTCCACGGAATACCAAGCTTCTCCATAAGACGTAACCCACTCTCAGGAACAAACCCGGCACAAACCTTTTCTTGCGAGATCATACGATCAGATTTATATGCCTTTTTTTCAATAAGCGTGACAGCACCTTTAGAAGGATCAACACCCAAACCATTCTGTACTGCTGCTATAGCGGCACAAACTCCTGCAGGTCCGCCACCAATTACTGCAACTGATGATGTAAATAACATAATTATTTGTTTTTATTTGTTTATTTGCCCTATTTTGCCCTTTATACCATTATCTTCGCTAATTCTAAGAAAAAGTTGCTAAAAAAATCCCCTTTCTGTTACACCGATTTTGGGCAAACATATAGGGACTTCTATGATTCAACTCAATACGACTACTTTCTTACAGGGTTTTGTACAATCACCACTCGTGCAAACAGCAAGGCAAGCGGCATTTGATAGTTTTCAGCAAGGACAAAAACTTCTTCCTGTTACGCAACACACACCTGATCAATTTGCACGTTATGGTCCTTTTGGTCCTGCTGTCAGCAAGGGATGTGAGCTTACTGCAGATCTTGGACACATTGTCATGGATAACCCACTCATTTCAGCAGGTATTGCAGGCTATGCTCTCATTATCGGTGCGTTAACAAAGTATGGTTGGAATCTTGGGCCTAATGATAATGTCTTTGCAGATTTTGAAAACTTTGTGGATAATGCGTGGTTTGATATTGATAAACTATTGAGTCCTAATGAAGAAACACGCCATATAGCGGTAACTCATTTTAAACACTTCCCACACATAACAGGCGATGCCATAAATTTTCTTCTCGATAAATTATATGATGATACACTTAAAGACATTAGTGTAGAGGAACCAAAAATCATCTCCACCATTTTACTCTTTGGCGATGATGCCATTAAACACCTTGATGATCGTTATCGAAAGATGGCTTCAAGTAAATTCACTGCCAAAAACATTTTTCTACAATTTTGTATTAGAAATATTCTCTATAAGCTTAAAACACCTGAAGCCAGCACATGCTTGCAAAACATTGATGAGCCACGCGAAGAAATACCTTTTACATTATTTGGAAACACACCATAACCCTCTGAACAGGCAAATTTCCTTTGCTATTCTGTATTTGTACTGTAGTGTTTCTTCATGAAATCAAATACACTCAGTTTACTTATTTTTATTATTCTCATGTCCTTCACCTTAAATGCCCAGGCCAAAACCGACATTGAGTTTATTGTCGATGTCTCTGGATCCATGAAGAAAGTTAGTGGGACTGAAACGCAAATTGCTAGCGCCCAAAAAGCACTGCTCAAAACATTAGAATCTATTCCAGCAGATACCCACTTAGCGCTTAGACTATATGGCCACCGTGTTGAACAAACGAACAAGGCTGAAAGCTGTAAAGACACGGAGCTCACAGTTCCCTTTAACCAAGGAAATCAATCACTCATCAGTCAGAAAATCCAAGGTCTGACGCCAAAGGGTTATACACCAATTGCTCTTTCTTTAGAAAAATCACGTTTTGATTTTGATACGACTCGTGAAGCCGATAAAGTTATTATTTTACTCAGTGATGGTGAAGAAACTTGCGGTGGTGATCCTGTTGCTATTTTAGAAAAACTGAAAAAAGATGGCTTTGAAGTCATTGTACACACTGTTGGCTTTAATGTAGATGCTAAAACGCGCCAACAACTCATGGATATTTCTAAGGCAACAGGTGGACAATATTTTGATGCAAAAGGAGCTAATGAACTTGCCAATGCACTAGAAAAAGCCACACAAGCATCACTTGTTATTGATAAGACAAAAACAACTTATGGCACTGATATTCGTGGTGGCGATTCTTACGAAACAGCTGTGGCCATTGACATAAACAAAGAATACCGTTTAGATCATCATCAACGAAAAAACGAATTTGATTATTTCTACATCGATTTAAAACCAGCTCAAGAAATCACACTAACACTCAAAACTCTTGAAAAAGGCGTTAGCCTTAAACGAGTAGAACCCAAAACAAATGATAACCCCTATGCTGGCATTCAGCTCCACGACTCAAGTCGCAACAATCTCAAAAAACAAGAGATCATCGGACGCCCTCATCACACAACAAAAATAACATATCGTTCACAAGAAGCTAAACGCTATTACGTTCTCTTAGGGTCTACCTATGCCGCCATGAATAAAGATCATGTCACGTTTTCTATGACCACAACAGTCAAAGGAGACCTCGATGGTAGTGCAGATGCTGGAGCAAATATTAAAACAGCTCTTCCCATTAAGCCTGGACGCTATGAAGCAAACTATCTTGGTGATGGCGACATCGCCGATGTTTTTTCATTTAACGCTCAAGCAGGTGAACAATACTATGTGGGCATTATCCCCAATGATGATTTTAATGCAGGCTACTATAACATCGTTATTTTGGATGGGTTTAAACAAAAACTTCTGAACAAAAGCACCAAATTTGGCGAAGGCATGAAAACAGATCCTATTACTCTTAAAGAAGCAGGAACATATTATCTTAAAATAACCCTAAATGGAGACATGCGCTACTCAAAATCATATACTTTGATTTTAAAGAAAGTTGTGCCTGAACAATGAATAAATTAGTCCTACTTATCCTTTTTTTACTTTTGCTCACACCAACACTAAGTGCCCAAGAGCATATTAGTGTTAAAACCTATGTCGATAAAAAGGCTTCTGGCTGGGCTTATAAATCAAAGGATCAGGCTTTTGTTGTGGAAATCCCTGACTGCAAAATTCAATGGAATGCCATCGAATCAAAAAAAGGAAACCTATCACTACGTGTGAGAAAAAAATGTGAGAAACCCTTTAAAGACCAAATCACAATACATAAAGCCATTCTCACAAAAATTAATCAAAAGATCCCATTAACAAACTTTCAGTCAATAAGCTGGGGACCTTTGTGTCATAAGTCTGACTGGAGCTGGTGCATTCCCATCGCTAAAGCGTCTTTAAACTCAAAAGATTACATTGATTATTGGAAGCACTACCCTAACTCTAAAATAACAAGCATCAATAAATTGTTTGTTACCCTGGCAAATGAATCTCATTCCTACAAAGAGCTTTCTGACATTTTTTCTGAATTTGGGGTAACGCTAAAATTGAAAAGTGTGGAAAAGGTTTTTGAGTATAGACTTAAAGAACTGCCGTTCTATGATCAGATTAAATCAGACTACCCCAACATAAATCCCAGAGCCATGTTTAATGTGGGGTTTGCTTATTTTACGTTATAAAAATGCTTACAAACCTTTTTTATGTTTAAATTCTTTCAAGACCAATAAATTCACGCGAATAACTATGGCTGAACCTTCCCACTGTCATATAGTTGTGTAAAGAATCGTAGCCTTCATCATTATAGATTTTCCAGGCTACGTAAAGCCTGTTTCCAGAAATCACCCCTTTATAATCGATTTAAGAGATTGAGAAGAGTGTCCATTAAGAAGGCGCACCATTACCAAATATTTTATCTAAATACGCCCACATATCACTCTCTCCCTTGCTGTCATAGATATGTATGGCTGTATTAGCTACTGGGTGATTAAAATCTGCAGCCCTTTGTAAAAGATTTAGGTTTCTTCTCAAGCCTCCTTGCTCAGTTTGATTTTTCAAGTAGGCCATGAAAACATAGGCTTCAAAACAGTCATGTCTTATAGCGATTGCTAAATTCTGCT